>OCTX012174972.1_pt1 | contig 14532 bp, 16 predicted proteins | sample 1539691 | NCBI WGS metagenome assembly OCTX01 (sample SAMN02144231, study PRJEB22623) | gut metagenome | biome: sheep rumen | host: Ovis aries | place: New Zealand | reverse complement strand
TTTTTATTAGAAACTATTCTTTTTCTAATTTAAAATTATATAAATAATATGACTTTTTGACCTATATATGATAAAATGAATTGAGTGAATATATAACATGAAAAGGTGGTTCAATATGGCAAAAGTAATTTCACTTGTAAATCAAAAAGGTGGAGTAGGTAAAACTACAACAAGTATTAATTTGGCTGCAGCTTTAGGAAAAGAAGGTAAGAAAACACTACTTATAGATTTAGATCCTCAAGGTAATGCTTCTATAGGTTTAGGATATAATAATGGCGATTTTAAACATGATGTATATGATCTAATCACAGGAGGATGTACAGCTAAAGAAGCTATAATAAAAACAAAATATAAAAATCTATCAATAATTCCATCGACTTTGAATTTGGCAGGTATTGATGTTGAATTCGTAAAAAAGATGTTAGAAAATCCTGAGTTTAGACAAAATGAACAGTTGAAAAACGCATTAATGGAAGAACAAAATAATTACGATTATATAATCATTGATTGCCAACCATCACTTGGTTTATCTACTATGAACGGACTAGTGGCTAGCAATTCTGTAATAATTCCTGTTCAATGTGAGTTCTTCGCGCTAGAAGGAATAAGTCAATTACTAAATACGATTATTATGGTTCAATCAAATATGAATCCAGAACTAAGAATAGAAGGAGTATTATTGACGATGCTTGATGGAAGAACTAACATTGGATTAGAAGTAATAGAAGAGGTAAGAAAATACTTTAAAAATAAAGTGTTTAATACAATAATCCCTCGATTAGTAAGATTAGTAGAAGCTCCAAGTCATGGTAAACCAATTAGTGATTACGATCCAACTAGTAGAGCAACCTTAGCATATCAAAACTTAGCAAAGGAAGTGATTAGTAGAAATGAGTAAAGCACTAGGTAAAGGCTTAGAACAATTATTTTCTAACGAAAGAATCGACTTTGACAAATTTGAAAAAACAATTGTTGAAGAAGCAAAAGAATCAAGCGATATTGTTGAAATACCACTAACTGAGATTAGAAGTAACCCTTATCAACCTCGTAAAGAGTTTGATGAACAATCCCTTTTAGAATTCGCTGAAAGTATTAAAGAACACGGAGTAATTCAACCTATAATAGTCAAAAAGAGTATTAAAGGATATGAGTTAATAGCTGGTGAAAGAAGAACAAGAGCATCTAAAATGGCTGGAAAAGAAACAATACCAGCTATAATACGCGATTTCGATGATGACGAAATGATGGAAATAGCTCTAATAGAAAATATCCAAAGAGAGAACTTAAATCCTATAGAAGAAGCCGAAGCCTTAAGTAAAATAATAGAGAAAAACAATTTAACACAAGAATTAGCTTCTAAAAAATTTGGAAAAAGTAGAAGTTATATAACTAATATTCTAGGATTATTAAAACTACCTGAAAAAACTAAAAAGTATGTAACAGAGGGAAAAATCTCTATGGGTCATGCTCGTGTATTAAGTAAACTAACTGACGAAGATAGAATAAATGAACTAGCAGATTTAATAATTGAACAAGGCCTTAGTGTAAGAGAAATAGAAAAATTAGCTAGTGAGAATAGTTCTGTAAAGAAAAAAGTTAAAAAACAAATACTTATCAACAGTAAATACACTATCTATGAAACTTTAATGAGAGAAAAAATAGGTTCTAAAATAAAAATTAAAAACAAAAAGATAGAAATACCTTTTGACTCAGAAAAAGATCTAGAACGAATTATAGAATTGTTAGGTATGGGAGTAGATAGTGAATGATAAATAAAATAATTGAAGGAATGTTAGAATTTGTTACGAAAAAAGAAATATATGGAACAATAATAACTTTAGCTTTAAATTATTTCTTGTATCAAACTATTTGCATTATATTAGAAAGTCGAATTGATAAATCTAAGAATGACTTTGAAAAAAAGAAAAGAAAAACAATAGTAAGTTTATCAGAAAATATCTTAAAATATTTATTCATAATCATTACGATAGTTTCTTTACTAGGTCTATATGGAGTAAATATAGCGTCTATGCTAGCAGGATTAGGAATCACTGCTACAATAATAGGTTTATCACTTCAAGATACTTTAAAAGATATTATTAATGGTATTAGCATAATGATGGAAAATTACTTTGTTGTAGGAGATATAGTAAGATATAATAATTTTACTGGAGAGGTTATAGAATTTGGCTTAAAAAGTACAAAAATAAAAAACCATGCCGGGGAGACATTAATGATTTCCAATAGAAATATTTATGAAATTGTAAATATATCTCAAAACAATCAAAACGTTCAAATTGAATTTGGTATAGCCTACGAAGAAGATGTAGATAAAGTAGAAAAGATAATCAATAGTAGTGTTTTACCTAAGATTAATAAAATTCCAAGTGTCAAAGATGATAGTGCCTTATTCTTAGGAGTAAACGCTCTTGATGATTCAAGTGTTAAATATTTAATTCAATACCATTGTAATAGAGATTCTCAATGGCGTACAAAAAGAGAAGCTTTGAGAATTATTAAAAAAGAATTAGATAAAAATAGGATAAAAATACCTTATCCACAATTGGAGGTGCATAATGAAACCAAAATACGAACTAAACGATAAGGTTATTATGAAAAAACCACATGCTTGTGGGACTAACGAATGGGAAATAACCAGAGTCGGGGTAGATATTAAGTTAAAATGTCTTAACTGTGGTAGAGAAATAATGATGGATCGATTAGAATTTGAAAAAAAATTAAAAAAGATTATAGGAGGAAATAATGAAAAGATTTAAAAAAATAAACTTAAATCCTGTAATGACTTTTTTAATACTGATATTATTTACTCTAGTACTGAGTGGTTTCTTAAATCTAATTGGATTTGAAGCAACTTATAACAAGATTAATATTGAAACAGGAGAATATACAGTAGTATCAGAAAGCGTAGAATCCTTATTTAACTTAAGCGGAATTAAGTATATTTTTAGTAGTACTGTTTCCAATTTTACAGCTTTTACACCATTAAGTATGTTAATAATAGTTTTAATTGGAATAGGAATTATGGAAAAAAGTGGTTTTTTAAAAACATCATTTACCATACTAACCAAATTTTGTAAAAAATATACTATAACATTTTGGCTTGTATTTTTAAGTATAATATTTAGTTTAGCAGGAGATATAGGTTATGTAATTATGATTCCTTTAGCGGCTTTATTATTTACATATGGAAGAAGAAATCCTATCTTGGGAATAGTTGCTGTCTATGCAGGATTAACGTGTGGCTCAGGAATAAGCTTATTCTTAACATCGTTAGACAGTGAGATGTTATCATACACACTAGCTAATGCTAGAATCATAGATCCTACATATTCTTTAGGCAATTTTGCATTCTTATTTATCATGGCTTTTACTATTATAGTTTGTTCTTTTGTAATAACATTTATTACAGAAAGAATAAGTATTAGTAAAGTAGAAAAATATGAGTTTAAAGAAGAAAAAAGGGAAGTAAGATTAGGAAAAAGAGAATATAGAGGATTAATATTTGCTATAGCCGCAGGTACAATTTATTTATTAATATTCATTTATAATATTATTCCTGGATTACCTTTTTCTGGAAAACTACTAGATTATAGCCAAAATTATTATATAGATAAACTATTTAGCTACGATTCCTTTTTTAGTAATGGATTCGTATTCATCGTAACTATGTTCTTTGTTATCTTAGGATTATTCTATGGTATAGGAGCAAAAACAATAAAGAATAATAATGATTTTTGCGAAAACTTAACCCATTCATTAGATGGAACTGGTCGTACACTAATTCTAATATTACTTGCTTCTGTATTAGTTAATGTATTTAAAAAATCTAATATTGGAGTTGTTATAGTAACGTCACTAACTAATGTAATAGGAAAAGGAAACCTTAGTGGTTTAGTATTAATACTAGTATTATTCTTATTTACAGCAATATCAACGCTATTCCTAACTAATCCAGTAAGTAAATGGTCTATATTATCAACATCAGTAGTTCCTCTATTTATGAATAGCGGACTAAGTCCTGAATTTGCTCAATTAATAACTAGATTTGCTGAATGTTGTACAATAGGTTTAACACCATTACTAGCTTATTTTGTTATATATCTTTCTTACTTAGAAAAATATAATCAAAGCGATAAACCAATCACTTTATTTACATCCTTAAAATATCAAGTTGTATATGGATTGATTGTAGGAGCATTATTAATAGCTATAATAATAGGATGGTATCTAGTAGGATTACCAATCGGATTTGGCGGAAGAATAACAGCTTAATAAAACAATTGAATATTCAATTGTTTTTTTATATAATATGAAAGAAATTACAAAAAAGGTGTGATATAAAATGTCATTAAAAGCAGGAATAGTAGGATTACCAAATGTTGGTAAATCAACTTTATTTAATGCAATTACTAAGATGAATATATTAGCAGCAAATTATCCATTTGCCACTATAGAACCAAATGTCGGAGTAGTAACAGTACCCGATGAAAGACTTGTTTTTTTAAATGAAATGTATAAACCTAAAAAACTAATTCCTACAACATTTGAATTTACAGATATAGCTGGACTTGTTAAAGGAGCCTCAAAAGGCGAAGGACTAGGCAATAAGTTCTTATCGCATATAAGAGAAGTAGATGCAATAGTTGAAGTTGTAAGATGTTTCGAAAATGGTAATATTACCCATGTAGAAGGTAAAATAGATCCAATAAGAGACATTGAAATAATCAACACAGAGTTGGTTTTGGCAGATTTAGAAATAGTAGAAAATAGAATTAGTAAAATAGAAAAAAAAGCTCAAACAACCAAAGATAAACAAGCGGTAATAGAATTAGCAACGTTAAAAAAATGTCAAGAAAGTTTGAATAAGGGCGAAGCTTTAAGAAAAATTGATTGGAATAAAGAAGAGTTAGATATACTCTCTCCATTTAATTTTATTACCTTAAAAAAAATAATATATGCAGCAAATATTAGCGAAGATGATATAGCATCAGGAAATGACGAATTTACAAAACAAGTAGTAGATTATGCCAATAAAGAAGGCGCTAAAGTAATAGTTATGTGTGCCAAATTAGAAGAAGAACTATCAGGTTTAGAAGATGAAGAAAGAGATGCCTTTATGCAAGACCTAGGCATAGAATCATCTGGACTAGATCAATTAATTAAAGCAACATATGACTTACTAGGTTTAAAAACGTTCTTTACTTCAGGGGAAGATGAATGTCGTGCTTGGACTTTTAAAGATGGAATGAAAGCTCCTGAATGTGCAGGAATTATCCACACAGATTTTCAAAAAGGATTTATAAAAGCGGAAGTTACATCATACAACGATTTAAAAGAATTAGGTAGTGAAAAAGCGGTTCAAGAAGCTGGTAAACTTAGAATAGAAGGAAAAGAATATCTAATGCAAGACGGAGATATTTGCTTTTTCCGATTTAATGTAACAAAATAGTTTTAAAGAAATTTGACAATTATTAATTGTACCTAGTAAATTACATTCAAGGGGATATTTGATATGAAAATGTCATAATAATGAAGACTGTTTAAACAGTCTTTTTTTAAAAACATAAATTATTATAGTTTACAAACAAACTTTTGAATGCTATAATACAAATCGAGTAAGAAATTTACTCCTTGCTTTATTATTGTATAAAGCCGAAAAGACCATAAGGAGGTGTAAGAATGAATAAATATGAAGTAATGTTTATTGTAAAAGCTACAATTGACAAAGATGAAATCAGTAAAACTGCAGAGAATATGAAAAAAATAGTTACTGATGACAAAGCAAAAGTAGTTGATTTCAAAGAATTGGGTGAGAAAAAATTTGCTTATCCAATTAAGAAAGAAACTAATGGTTATTATTTTTTAATGCATATCGAAGCAGATAAAGCTACTGAAGCAGAATTAAATCGTAAAGCTTCTTTAGACGAAAATATTTTAAGACATTTAATTATTAAATTGGATGAGGAGTAAGATTTATGAATAGAGTAGAATTAGTTGGAAGATTAACAAGAGATCCAGAACTACGTACAGTATCTTCAGGAAATAGTGTAGCATCATTTACAGTTGCAGTAAATAGACCTTTTACACCACAAAATGGCGAAAGAGACGCAGATTTTATTAATTGTAGAGTTTGGAATAAACAAGCAGAGAATCTAGCTAAATTTTGCCATAAAGGAGATCAAATTGGTGTTGAAGGAAGTATAAGAACTAGTAGCTATGATGCTCAAGATGGAAGCAAAAGATACGTTACAGAAGTTCAAGCTGATAGAATAGAATTCTTAACGCCTAAAGGAGGAAACTCAGGATTCCAAAATTCTCACGATAACTCATCTGATAACTATTCTGGTAATGTTTCAAATGATGTCGCTACTACAGATATTACTGAAGATCCTTTTAAAGACTTTGGCGATGAAGTAGCACTTAGTGATGATGACTTACCATTCTAAAAAGGAGGATTACTATGGCAGAATTTTATCGTAAAAAGAAAAAAATTTGTCAAATGTGTGCTGGAAAAAGTGTAGATTATAAAGATGTTATGATAGTTTCTAAATATATTAATGAAAAAGGAAAAATAATGCCTCGTCGTATGACTGGAGCATGTGCAAAACATCAAAGACACATTGCAAATCAAATTAAATTAGCAAGATATATGGCTTTAATACCATATGTAAAATAGTACTTTTAAAAAGTACTATTTTTAATTAAAAACCACTAGTTAATTACTACTAGTGGTTTTATCTATTAATAAATCAGAAATCTTTGTAACATTACCAGCACCTAAAGTTAATATAAGATCATTGCCATGAACATTATCTCTTAAGTATTCAACTATTTTGTTGTAGTCAGAAATATGAATAGCATTCTTGTTTCGTTTTTTTAACTCATTAACGACATCATCTTCTTTGATGTTAAAAGTATTTATTTCTCTAGCAGCATAAATGTCCATAACTATGATGTTATCCACATGTGTTAAAGCTTCCACAAATTCTAATAAATGGTCCTTAAGCCTGCTATAGGTATGTGCTTCAAACACTACCCAAGATTTATTATATTTTATTTGCTTTATAGCGTTAATGGTAGCTTTAATTTCAGTAGGATGATGTCCATAATCATCATATACTTTAGCCCCTTTAAAAAGACCTTTATATTGTAATCGTCTAACAGCTCCAGTATAGTTTAATAAGGCAAATTTAACTGTTTTTATTGAAATACCATAAGCATCACACATAGCTATACAACACAAACTATTAAAAACATTATGTTTTCCTAATACTTTTAAAGATACTTTATCAATATATTCATTATAATGATACAGCTCAAAAGATGGATAACCATCATGATCATAAGTAACATTTTTATAGTACCAATCGGCTCTATTATCACTTCCAACAGATATAACTTTGGCTTTGGTATGATTCCTTAATTCAAAACATCTTTCATCATCTCTGTTTAAAACTAGAAAACCATCCTCAGGCAAAAGACTGATATATTTTTCAAAACTTTTTTGAATATTATCAAGGTTTTTAAAATAATCCAAATGATCATCATCTACATTTAAAACAATTGCACTTCTTTGTTTAAAATTTAGATAACTATCATTATACTCACAAGCTTCAACAATAAAATAGTCGCTACTTCCAATTCTATAATTACCTTTTAAATTCTTTAGAAATGCTCCAACTTGAACAGATGGATCATAATTGGCAGCAACAAAAGATAAAGCTAACATACTTGTTGTACTAGTTTTTCCATGAGTACCAGCAACACCAATAGTATCTTTATATAACTTAGTTAATTCTCCCAAAAATTTTCCTCTCTCAATACATGGTATGCCTAATTCTTTAGCTTTTATTAACTCTGGATTATCTTTTTTTATAGCTGCAGTAAAAACAACTAGTTCAATGTCACTTTTTATATTATCGGCATTATGCCCAATATATACCTCTATACCCTGTTTCTTTAACCAATCAGTTTGAGGTGATTCATTCCTGTCTGAGCCTAATATAGTAAAATCCCATCTTTTTAAAATGACGGCAATTCCACTCATACTAATACCACCGATACCAATAAAATAAATTTTATTATATTTAGTTAAATCTATCATAATTATTTTCCTTTCAACTCATTGACTAAGTCTTTAAATTCATTTCCTCTTTCTTCAAAAGATTTATATTGATCCCAAGATGCACAAGCAGGACTTAATAACACAACATCTCCATAATTACTTTTTTCATAACAAGATATAGTTGCTTCTCTTAGATTTTCAAATACTCCGCAAGATATACCCTTTTCATTGCAATATTCTTTTATTCTTGCTTTTGTTTCTCCATAACAAGCAATATAAGTAACATTTTTAATCTCTTCATCTAAATCATAGAAAGAATGCTTTCTATCCAATCCTCCAAGAATTAATAATGTTGGTTTATTAAAAGACTTAAGAGCAGTTTTAGTTGATTCGCAATTAGTTGATTTACTATCATTGTAATAGTCAACTCCATCAATTGTATTGACATATTCTATTCTATGTTCTACTCCGTTAAATTCTCTTAAAACATCTTTAATACTTTCATCAGAAACTCCATATACTTTAACAGCACAAATAGCAGCCATTATATTTTCATAATTGTGCATACCTTGTAATTTTATATCATCACAATTAATAATCCTTTTGCCATCATAATATAATGCGTCATCTTCAATAAATGCTTTTTTCTTATCTTTTAGAGAAAAATAATACTTTGTACACTTTATATCCCTAGTTATACTCATAGCTTCATTATTATCAAAATTAATAATGCCAATATCTTTACTAGTCATATTATTGAATATTCTCTTTTTCATTTCTTTATATCTTTCAAATGAATCATGGAAATCAATATGTACTTGGAAAATATTAGTTAAAACGCTTACATTCGTCTTAAACTCATACATATCACATAGTTGATGGTCGCTAATTTCTAATACTAAAAAGTCATCTTTTTTAACATCTTTAACAAAACTACATAAAGGTATACCTATATTTCCTCCTAAAAAAGATTTCCTTCCATCTTTTTCTAAGAATTTGTGAATTAAAGTAACAGTTGTTGTTTTTCCATTACTACCTGTAACACCTATAATATTTACATTTTTATCTAAATATTTATATCCTAGTTCTAATTCGTTTATTACCTTAATTCCTAGTTCATTCGCTTTTAAAACTGTTTTATGATTATATTTTATACCTGGATTCTTGATTAATAAATCGTAACTCTTATCTAAATAATCTACAGGATCATCACATATTACTATCTTTACACCTAATCTTTTTAAAGTCTCAACCTGATTATTATCTTGTTCTTTCATGTCAGTAATAAACACTGTGTTGTCTTTTGCTAACAATCTAGCTGCTTCATAGCCACTTCTAGCCATACCCAGTATAAAAATCTTTTTATTTTTCATGTTATCACCTATGTAAATTATATCATACCTGAAATAACTAATTATCTACAATTCATGATATTTACATTATCTATAATTGTTTCTTTATTATAATAAATTTGATATAATAAAGCATAGAAATCTTAGGAAAGGAGTCTTAATATGAAAGTTATTTTACTACAAGATGTAAAAAAACAAGGAAAAAAAGACCAAATTATAGATGTAAGTGATGGATATGCTAACAATTACTTAATAAAAAATGGATTAGCTATTGCAGCAACTGAACAATCTAAAAAGAGATTGGCTCGTGAATTAGACATAAGAAAGCAAGAAGAAGAAGCTAATATCAAAAAATGTCAAGAACTTGCAGAAGTGTTAAAAACTAAAGAAGTAATAATAAAAGTTAAGACTGGAGAACAAGATAAAGTATTCGGAAATGTATCTTCAAAGCAAATATGTGAAGAATTAAAAAAGATGGGTATAGATGTAGACAAAAAGAAAATACTATTAGATTATCCATTAGATACATTAGGAACCCATATGGTAACTATAGAATTACATAAAAAAGTTAAAGGGGAAATAAAAGTAACCCTAAAGAAATGAAGTGAGAAGAATGCCAGCTAGAAAAATGCCCCAAAACATTGAAGCAGAAATGAGTGTTCTAGGAGTAGCATTTTTAGATAAAAACGCCTTAACAAAAATTTGTGAAGAATTATATCCTGATATGTTTTATAGCGATGCAAATAGAAAAATGTTTGAGGCTATGAAAAGTCTATATGAACAAAAAATACCACTTGATTCAACAACTCTTATTGATGAATTGGATAAAAAGAAAAGCCTAAACTCAATAGGAGGAATAGAGTATATAAGTGATGTAATCGATTCAGTAGCAACAGCTGCTAATCTAGAATACTATATAAAAATAGTAAAAGAAAAAGCGATAATAAGAAATTTAATTAACACAGCAACAGAAATTGTAACAGATGCATACGAAGAAGATGAAAATGTTACAGAAATATTAGATAGCGCTGAAAAGAAAATATTAAATATCGTTAGAGAAAGACAAAATAGCGATTTTATTCATATAAGAGACGCAATAGCTAGAGCTCAAGAGAACTTAGAAAAACTAGCGAAAAACAACTCTGATTTAACAGGGATTCCAACCGGATTTTATGATTTAGATAATGCAACAGCAGGCTTACATGAAGGTGAAATGATAATAATTGCTGCTCGTCCAGGTATGGGAAAAACTGCCTTTGCTCTAAATATAGCAACCTATGCAGCTCAGAATACTAAAAAAGCAATAGCGATTTTTAACTTAGAAATGCCAGCAGAACAACTAGTTAATAGAATGCGTTCTGCTGTTGGTCAAGTTGATTCATACAAAATACAAACAGGTAAACTAAACCATGAAGATTGGAAAAGAATAAATGAAGCAAATAGTCAACTAGCAGAAACAAATATTCAAATAGTTGATGATGCATCAATTACAGCAGCTGAGATAAGAGCAAAATGTCGAAGTCTTGCTAACTCTGAAGAAGGCCTTGGCTTAGTAATTATCGATTATCTACAGTTAATAACTAGTGGCGGAAGAAGACCCGAATCTCGTCAACAAGAAGTATCTGATATTTCTCGTTCTTTAAAAACAATGGCTATGGAATTAAAAGTCCCAGTAATCGCACTTGCTCAGTTGTCTCGTAGTGCTGAAAAAAGAGAAAATAATCAACCTATGCTAGCTGATTTACGTGAATCAGGATCAATAGAGCAAGATGCTGACTTAGTTATGTTTATAAATCGAAATGATTACTACAAAGCTAAGGAACAATTAGATAAAGAAAAAAATGTTGTAGCAGATATCATAATAGCTAAGCATCGTAAAGGATCTACCGGAAAGTTCCAGCTATTATTTGAATTAAATATGAGTAATTTTAGAAATTATCTTGCTTCAAACGAGGAGAGTGATTATGAATAAAGATAATAAAAAAAGTATAATAATTTGTTCAATAATAACAATTATATTATCCACAATATTACTTTATGAATTTTTTAATCTTAGAAAATATGATTCACCATCAATTAAGTATAGAGTATATTTAGATGGTGAAAAAATAGGATTAATACAATCAAAAACAGACTTGTACTCAATGATAAATAAAGAACAAACAGCAATTAAAAACAAATATAAAGTATCTAGCGTATACCCGCCTAAAGGGTTCGAAATAATTAGGGTTAATACCTATAACAAAGAAAATGATGAGATTTCTAAAGTATATGAGAAAATAAAATCATCTAAAGAATTTACCATAAAAGGATATAACGTAATTATAAAAAGTAATGACACAAAAAAAGCTCCAATATATATTAATGTATTGGATAAAGAACTATTTAAAGAAGCATTAGAAAGATATGTTAGAACTTTTATCGGAGAAGAAAGATATAAACAATACCTAGATGAAAGTCAACCAGAGATTATAGATACTGGTTATATTATAGAAAATATGTATTTTCAAGAGAAAATAACCGTAAAAGAAGCTTATATAAGTGTTGATGAAAAAATATTTACAGATTCCGATGAGTTAACAAAATATCTACTTTTTGGCGATAATAACGAAAGAAAAGATTATATTGCTGTTCAAGGAGATACTGTAGAATCAGTAGCTTATGCTAACAAACTTAGTGCAAGTGAATTGATTATTGCTAATGATGATATAAAAAGTACAGAAGCATTATTAGCTATTGGTCAAAAAATAAATGTAGCATTAATCGCTCCTAAAGTAACACTAATATATGAAGAGTTAGTTACACAAGATTCGGAACAACAATATCAAACAGTTATACAAGAGGATAACACACAATATACTTCTTATAAAGCGGTTAAACAAAAAGGAGAAAACGGAATCAATAGAATTACATCTCGTGTTCAATTTATTAATGGAGCTCAAAACGAAGGAGTAACCTTCGTTGGCGACCCAATAGTAATCAAACCAGTAGTAAACGAGATAGTAGTAAAAGGAACAAAGAAGTATTATAATCCACAACCTAGTGAAGGTGGAGATGTCGTAGATATTAGAGGAAGCCAAGTAGACAATGGATCTACGTGGGGCTGGCCAACTAATACACCTTATGTTATAACATCACCATATGGTTATCGTTGGGGAACTTTACATGATGGAATAGATATATCCGGTACTGGATATGGTTCTCCTATATATGCATCACTCGATGGAGTGGTAGTACAAGCTCAGTGGGGCGGAATGGTTGGTAATTCAGCAGGTATAAATGTTGTATTAAGACATGATAATGGATACTATACAGTTTATGCTCATCTATCAAAATTCTATGTATCAAAAGACCAACATGTATCAAGAGGGGAAAGAATAGGAGCTATGGGTCATACCGGAAATGCATTCGGTACCCATCTACACTTTGGAGTATTTACAGGCCCACCTTACAATGGCGGAAGATCGTTTAATCCATTAAGGTTATGGCAATAATGAAAATTTGCGTTTTAGCTAGTGGCTCAGAAGGCAATGTTACTTATGTAGAAACAGGAAAACACAAAATATTATTAGATTTAGGAACAACAGTTAAGTACATAAAAGACAAACTTTCTGAGCTTTCTATTTCCCTAAACGATATAGATTATGTATTCATTACTCACGTTCATAACGATCATGTAAAAGCTTTAAAAAATTTTATAAAGAAATATACCCCATACATTTGCGTAAGTCCAATGATGTTTTCTGAATTGCCAGAATTACAAGATTATCCTAAAATTATTCTTTTTGGCAAAGAATTTGAACTAGAAGACGCTAAAATAGAAATAATTAAGACATCTCATGATGCTTCAGATTCTCGAGGTTTTATCATATCATCAGGCGAGTCTTCAGTTGTTTATTTAACAGATACTGGCTATATTAATCAAAAATACTTTGATACTCTAAAAAATAGAAAAGTCTATTTGTTTGAGAGCAATCACGATATAGAAATGTTAATTCATGGCCCTTATCCTAAGTTCTTAAAAGATAGAGTTCTAGGACCATATGGACATTTATCAAATAAAGATGCCTCAGTCTATTTGGCTAAGTTAATAGGAAAAGATACTAAGAAAATAATCTTAATGCATTTAAGCCAAAAGAATAATACAGAAGAAAAAGCCTTGGAAACTATAAAGGAAGTATTTAGTGAATATGAAATTAATTTTGACTTAAAAGAAATATCTTGCGCGCGTCAAAAAGAGAAGAGTGAGCTGATAGAAGTATGATTAAAATAATATGTTTAGGTAAAATAAAAGAAAAATACCTAAACGATTTAATATCTGACTATAAAGATAGAATTAGTAAGTATCATAAAATAGAAATGATTGAACTAAAAGATACTAATGATCTCGAAGAAGAAGGTGTTAATATCTTAAAACATATTAACAATCAAGATTATGTAATATCTCTAGATATAGATGGAAAAGAATTTGATTCGGTATCTTTTTCTAAAGTCTTAGATAATGCCTTCATGACACATGGAACTATTACTTTTATAATTGGAAGTAGTAATGGCTTACATGAAAATGTTAAAAACAAGTCGGACTTAAGATTATCTTTTTCGAAGTTAACATTTCCTCATGGATTATTTAGAGGTATCTTATTAGAACAAATATATCGCTCTTTTAAAATTCTAAATAATGAAACTTATCATAAATAATAACTGAAGATAGATTTTTCTATCTTTTTTTGTAGTATAATATTGTTAATAACTAATTAATTATTAACAGGTGATTTTTATGATAGGAAATGATTGGGATCAAAAACTAAAATTAATATGGGAAAGCGAAGGATTTAAAAGATTTATGGACATGATAAATAAGGAATATAATACTAAAACTATATATCCTCCCAAAAACTATATTTTTAATGCTTTAAAACTAACCCCATATAGTAATACAAAAGTAGTAATAGTAGGGCAAGATCCATATCATGGTGAAGGTGAAGCTCATGGCTTATCCTTCTCAGTTCAAGAAGGAATAAAACTTCCTCCATCTTTAAAAAACATTTATAAAGAATTGTATGATGATTTAGGTATACTACCTAGTACTACCGG
>OCTX012252745.1_pt1 | contig 14540 bp, 8 predicted proteins | sample 1539691 | NCBI WGS metagenome assembly OCTX01 (sample SAMN02144231, study PRJEB22623) | gut metagenome | biome: sheep rumen | host: Ovis aries | place: New Zealand | reverse complement strand
GGGGGCCCTCATTGGCGGCGTCTACGCTGCGGGGAAGCTCCAGGAGTTCCGCGACTGGATGAAGACTGTCGACAGGAAGAAGATGCTCGAACTGACCGATTTCTCACTTTCTCTGAACCATTTCGTGAAGGGCAAGCGCATCATCGAGACCATCATGGAGTTTGTGCCGGATGTGGCCATCGAAGACCTGCCGATACCCTATAGTGCTGTGGCTGCCGACTTGAAAGAAGGTCGTGAGGTGGTCTTCAGCAAGGGCAGTCTCTTTGAGGCTATCCGTGCCAGCATCTCCCTACCCTCGTTCTACGAACCAGTGCAGCGCGACGGGATGATTCTGATTGACGGTGGTGTGATCAACCCGATCCCGCTGAATCGTGTCAGCCGGAAAACGGGCGACATCCTGGTTGGTGCCGATGTGAGCGGGCATGACTACAAATCGCAATGGGAAGAGATGCACCGACTGACGGAGTGGCAAAAGAAAGACAAGTCGCTGAAGGCGAAGATCCTCGACAAGCTGATTCCCGACAACCTCGAATTCAACTATTATACGGTGCTGTCGCGTACCAGTTCGCTGATGATCCGCCAGAACTCCATTCTGATGACCAAGCTGATGAATCCCGACATGCTCATTGACATCCAGATGAGCCGCTACGGAGGCTTCGACTACGACAAATCGGAGAAGATCATCGCCATCGGCCGCCAGAAGACCGCCGCCGCCCTCACCAAATTCGAACAAAACTCAAAGACGATGGACTACTGTCTGGTATAGAATCTTTTACTTCAATTAAAAAAGTAGCAAAAGATTTGGTTGTTTCCAAATAATTTGCTACTTTTGTAGCGTTGAAATCAATAATTAAAACGCCTATGCGAATAAAGCTATTATATTTTTTGGCATTTGCATGCATTGTTTTGTCTTCATGTAAAGGGAAAGAAACACCCGTTACTGAACTCAATAACGTTACAGTCATTTATTGTAGCCCCCTAAGATTTGACGAGAGTCTTCCACTTTCCATTGTAAATAATGGCAACAGTTGGGAAGCCTTCTATGGAAATCCCAATGAAAAGGACGGCATCCCCTTGAAACTAAAATACGGAAAGACGGAAAGTGAATATGAAAAGTTATTTGTTTTCGACGAATATGCCAATGGGAAACTATCTGGATCCTATCAGGTACCGAAGGACTATCAATGGGATGATGATGACGACATCTGGGAATGTATGTATATTGATGCCGAAGGTAAGAAAAAGACGAAATATATCACGACCACAATCCACGAAGGCGACATATTCATCAATCCTTGGAATGTAGGATACGCCTTCAAACTGATTTCAGACTTTCATGAAGGCGGCGACACTTCTTTTCCTGACCGTGGGGCCCTGAATCTTTCTTATTTGCTGCACAATAATCCCGAAGGAGCACTTGACTACAACAACTTCCCCAAAGACGAAGACGCCTCTCTGCATGTGACAACCTCTAAAGACGGAAAAGTCAGAACTTACATTACCTATTATATTACCGGTAATGGACATGGTGCATTTCAGACTTACGCAGCCATACAATATAAGGGCGAGAAAGAAGTGTTCGTATTGGATTATTTCGATTCACTTTGTTATGGCTACCTCAAAGAATTCGATGGAGCGAATTTTGCCGACTGCAGACTTGACATACCTATCTACGAGGCACATTTGGGCGGGAAGACTTTCTATCTGATTGAAATCGCTTTCCACGACGAAGTGCCAGTAGAATTTGAAAACACTGACCACATCTTCAAAAGTGACGCCTGTGCATTATTTGCTTTCAGCATAGAGAAGGGGAAACTGATGCCCGCAAAAATCATGGATGGCAAATCAATGATAGAAATCGTGGCTGAAGAGAGCGCCACGCCCCTTCAGTTCAAGTACGATGACAAGTCAAAGGAGCTCAGTATTCCCATCATCAAAGACTACTCGTTTGAAGGAGCATACAGGAAAATCAAGCTAACCAAAAAGTAACAAAAGAAATCAATGAAAAAAATCCTGTTTCATATTATATATATCTGTTCGGCAATTCTCCCGATAGAGAGCATTGCCCAAAACCAACATAACATTAAGGCCGATATCCAACGGGCCGTAATAGAGTTCTTTTACAAGGTCTCTGAGATGAACAACCCGATAGAGCCAATTCGCCCCGAAAATATCGCGGCAGCCTATCAGAAAGGCATTAATGTTTTCCAGGTTAACAACGGGGATTATAATTTGGCCCGGTTCCTCTACTGGTATAAAGATAGTATTCTAAAGGATTATAGTATCAGTCACCATGTCCTTATTAAAAGCATTGAACGATTTCCTGAGAATAATAGATATCTTGTTCGGGGTGTCTTACAAAGAAAAATCGAAGATGATAAGATAAGACGGCGTATAAGAGATGAAAATCTCACTCTTAAAGTTATTTGGAGGGGAGAGGAACTAAATAATATATCTATTCAAAGCATTAATTTTAAACTTCATCCAGTATTCGTCAACCCCAACATCGTAAAAGAATATGAATTAAGCGTTAACCCCGTCGTCTCTCATCTTCCATCTTACGGCGGGAGATGGAAGACCGAAATCTCGAGCGTTGTAAAGTCTATGGAGGGTTTTGACGACGAAGAGAGAACGTGTGTCGAGATACATTCTGTTAACGTTTTGTATTACGACCAGGACGAAATTGGAGTAACCCCAGATAATTGGTTTCTTAAAGGTTATATTGGGCCAAACAAATCAAAAAAACCGCGTTGCTTTTTAATATATGTCGAACAAAAAGAAAGTGGTAAGTTTGTTGCCTACTATATTTATCAAGAAGGAAAGAGTAAACGTTAGTCAAATGTGTGGCATATGAGAAAAGGGTTTATCACAGCCATATTGTTTCTTGTTTCCCTGTGCCAGACAAGCGCACAGGGCTCTCAGCTTACCAGAGAAGACCTAAAGCCCGTGCAGAAGGAGTTGAATAACAAATTGTCCCTGCTCTGCAAATACATCTGTGCCGTAGGAAACACACCTGCCAACAAAACGAAGAACGCTCTACTCAAAGCCAACTATGAGAAGCAGAGCATCATAGAGAACGACGTCCCACCTCTCTTCTTGGAATATGCCAATAGGAAAATGAGGACCAGTTGGTATGACATGAAGTCGCGTGGTTATAAGTTCCGCACATCGATGATGGCAGCCTATTTCGCATCACTCAAGAACCAAGCCATGAACGGCGTAAAGCACAGATCATACAAAATAGGTATTATGAATGGCTATATCAACGGCAAACTGGCCGACCCAAGGTTCTGGAAGAAAACGAGAACGCTATCAGACGGTTGTGAAGTCTATGAGTCATCGGTAAGCCTGATACAGGAATACCAAAGCGTGGCATTCAATAGTTCCATGGAGAGAAAACAGGTGACCAACGAGAAAGACAGGAAAGATTATAAGGTGTATCTGATCAAGCAACCCAAGGACATGGGCAATCAAAGCATGGTCCTGATTGGGGATGTCTATCGGGTGATGCCCATCAATAAATAGTAAAGTGTTAAGGACATGAAGAAATACGAGATATTATTGCCTGCAGATGAAATCATATTTAAAGATGATGGCAAACGATTGGTTTGTATTGTAGTTGACAAGGAAAATGAGAAGTATCCGCGGACTCTACAGACATATCAAAGATTTATTCATGCCAAACTGTTGGATATCCTTTTGACTTTTGACTATAATTACAAAAACGAGAAGCAGATTATTGATGGTCTACAAAAAGGTATTACAGAAGCTTTTGATACAGGTGCTTCTCTTGACCTTGGGGATACAGTTCTCCAGAACCTATATGTTGCTGATTTAAAAACGGGGAATACCATTTTTAATCATCACATAGAGGATCTCAGTAGTATCATCAGATGGAGCCAAAGCACAAGCATCAAAGCACTAATTAATAGTCAAAAAATCAAGTGGCATAAAGTTTTGACATATATCATAGGTCTTGTAGCCGTTGTCCTGGCAGGATTACTAATACACTGGATGCTAACTTGGCTCGGTGGGGCTGAACCGTTGACGGATTCCGGAGATTCTGAGAATCTCATCGCAGAACCTACAAAACACAAGATAAATACCATTTACGATCCCAATAACTGCTCCATATATTTTGCAGACACGACATTCTCAACAATAGACTATTATATAGATTATCAGAAGAAGATAAAGACTATTGACGAAATTGACTGGAGACTTCAATCAAATTCGATAAGCGTTATGGACACTCTTTTCCTCAAGGATGACTGTACAGTTTATGTGAGAGGGAAGAAAGACACCAATGTTTCAGAGGTCCATGCAATAAATGTCAGTTATCTGGATTTCATTACAGAGTTGTTGGTAACACGAGACCCACGTATTAAGTCTATGCTTGTCACCAATAGTTCAACGCCTTTTGGGAACACCACTTTCTTGGTCGACGGCATTCCCCAACAGGCATCATATTACAAATCATCAGAGCTGATAGAATACATCAAAAATGGGTTTAAAGTTACAAGTGTCAAGAAAATCGACAGCAACCAGAATCCAACAAACAAACTGTATCCCAAACTTTCACAAATCATCATACAGAAACAATAAAACATCAAATATTTAGAACTATGATTTATCATCTCTATTTTGAAAGTGGCAATCGCGCCTATAACCTAAAACTGAGCGATGAGCCTGAAGACAGGCAGATGGTCAGGATCTTGTTATCCAACTCTAATGCAGGTGCAGCTTTGCTTCATCTGAAGAACAATGCCCTAAAACTTGTATCTTACCAAGGGACAGACGATGACAAAAAGGTGTATATAGAGAGTTTTACTGTTGCCGATAACAATTTGTCAGTATTTCTATCTGAGGAGAAAAATAAATTGATATTTCCCTCAACTGATATATTCAGATTTGAGGAAGATGGTGACATTCTGAAAATACGTAATCACGGAAGCAATGATTCGGAGACGTTCAATATCTCCTTCTATTATGGAGATTTCATCGGGAATATTCTGGTTAACTGTATTCCAAGCGATCATATTTATAATATGGTGCTTGATTTCGGCTCCGAAGCAAGTCAGATGCTTATCTGCCGGCATGGGAACAACGATTATAACCGAGGAGAATCTGAACTTTTCAGCAACTGTGCCGAGCATTTCTACGGAATTGAACCAGACTCTATTAGAGAAAGAACATATGACCAACAGGAAGAAGGCGATAACGAGCTCTTTAGGAGTATTTTTTTCTTGCCGAAGAGTATAGAAGGTAGTCAGCCAAGCGAGGGCTCCGTCTTTGCTAAACCTGGAGAAGACGACCCTCTTTTGGATTTTATCACCAAAAGAGACAATCCTGAAAAAGGCCAACGTCTGCCCAACATCAAGATATCCTATCTTTCTGGTGAAACACCTGATGAAATTGACCCTGCAACCTTGCATCAAGCTATCGTTATGAGGTTTATCCATGAGGCTGTGATGGAAGTAAAAGACAGGGAAGATGGAATGCAAAGATCCGAACAGTGTGCTATCCGTATGTATATCCTTGTACCCAATGTAATGGAACAAGCGCAGGTCTCCAACTTTATACAATCCATTCAGAATAATCTTGAGACTGATGCATTTAGGAGCCTACTGCCAGAATCTCTAAAAAATGCAGTCTTTGACATCCGCTCCTACTCCGAAAGTGACGCATCTTTCATTTACTGGTTAGAAAATCCTGACGAGCCCATTTCGGAAGGGGAATACCTTATTATTGATGTAGGTAAAGGAACCACAGATTTCTCCATCATCAAAGTTGAAGACGGTCAGAATGCCGTCAGCATTTATCGTTCCGGTTTTGTTGGTGCAGGCAATGCCATTACCTATGCTATGTTTGAGAATTACATCGCAAGTATGGGAGGGATCAATCATTGTGAGGAATATACAAGAAAAATATTAACTGAAGCAGAAGATGCACTTCTCTACCGTCTAGAAAACGCACTTGAGGACAGTAAGCGACATTATGGCACCGTCAATCCCAACAGGCCAAATAATCGCTTTGAGAACGGTACAAATGTTGAAACCATGATTGAAATGATAGCGAATCAAGGGCCTATCGATGATGATCGTGGAATTATTCTCTCAACGATACATGATATCATTGAGAAAATAGTTCTCAACGTCAAAGAAACAAAGTTTAAGAAGGTCATCTTGAGCGGAAGAGCTTTCAAATACAAACCATTTCTGGATGAGACCATCAGTGTATTAAGCAGATTATATCATTTGGAAAGAGAAACAGGAATCGTTTATATGGATAGGCCCAAAAAAGGATGTCTTAGAGGACCTCTCTCAAACATCAGGATCAACAAGCAATCCGACATTATCGGCATTCCTGTTAAAGTGGATATTACCAGTAGGCTTGCAGAAGAAAATGAACTCAAAAACCAGTTTAATAAGATATTGAAGGAAATAAAAGAAGGTCGCAACATTGTGCCAATTAAAGAGCACCAAGATAAATGGTGGAAGAAGATTGGCTTAAATCTCAAAAATATAGTTTTATTCTTCTGTCACCTTAGGGGGTTAAAAATCACCAAGAACATTCCTTTTGGCGGCGACACAGATAATCAGATTATTAATTTAGAGGTCGAGAATAAAGACATTATAAAAATGATGCGAGGTGAATTAGATACTGATACCTGCGACAACAACACTCGATTCTACATCTCTGATGATCAATATGTATTGGAAAATTCCGAGGCTTTTAAAAATAAATCATACAAACTATTCTTCGACGGCTTAGATTTCTATATCAGAGATGATAGTAGCTGTACCAGACTGATTGTGAATAACCATGATCAGAACAGAGGCATGCTTTACGAGAGTCTGTTCCCATATCCTTATAGGATTCTGAACAAAAATTATGAGATACCCCAAATTAAGTCATTATCATAAATGAAAGCTGTTATGAAAAAATATGGTTATTATACTTTGATCATCATAGAACTGATTGCAATTATTGCTATAGTTATATTGCCATTCGCCTTCCCCATCATTTTTACAAGATGCTGGCAAATGCTACTTAGCATCATCGTTGGCATCCCCTTGCTGGCATTGGTATGTTTAGGTATTGAATTTCGAAATATATTCCTGCAAGAATATCTTAAGATAGAGGAACAGGGCCAACAGCACATTAATGAGAACCGCGACAATCCGAGCTCCAAAAACGACGATGATCCAAACAATTTGGCAAGCAAGAAACCAGAAGAGAAGACAGCCCCCATCCCTCCAGCTGTTTCTGTCGTTGAAGCCCCAGCACTTCAAGGAAAAGAAATAGAAGAGAATAGTCTTTATAATAAATGGAGTCAATCCATGTATCAGCGGTACAACTCTCAATGGGATGATTTGTTCGATCATATCCATAGACAGATAACACCTGAAGAAAAGGGGAAAATCAGTTTGTTGTTGTGGGAACTTGCCTCACAAACCATTAATTATCTCAAAGAGACAAACCCAGATGTCAATCGGTTGAGATACCATTCTGATGGTGTTAAGATGATTACTGACAATCTGCCATTGGAGGACCTAGAACTGAAGGCATTCTACAAAGACCCATCAACCGTTCCCGTTAAAGCCATCGCCATTTATGAATGGTTGGAAGAACAGGGGGTAAAGGTTGATACTACAGCATTCGGATATCATCTCAATCTTTCAAACAAATAATAGCGTCATGAAGAGAATCTTTTATGTTTTATTATTTTGCATCATCGGAATTGTAGCGGGAGTTTTTCTGAATCATTATTACCCTCTCACTTTTTCCGCCTATTTTGTCATCTGCATGTTAGCACTGGCCTTGTGCTATTTTGCAAGAGAGAGAGTAGGATTACTCTTGTCGTGGACTATCACTGCCACCGCATCAGTGCTTGTGACGCTTAATTATCTACATCCAGATATTTCTGTCTATAGCAATGCCGACTATCATGTTCTTGCCGTGCAGGGTATAGATCATAAAGATTCCATCATTCTCATAGGAGAAGACATTTCTCAGTCTTTGTTTGACGACGAAGATATGACAGGATCTGCGTATATAACTCCCTCAAATAAAGGCAGCGACTGTGTCCTACATTACAACCTTCAGGGGGAGGCCATCTTTGCTGTAGTTGAAGGCAATAAGACTGGAAGGCTGATCAATAAAAGCCAGATGCCTTCGTTCCGCAATCATCTATCACTTCAGAATGATTCGATGCGTTGCGATATTTCTATTAGCACCTACTCAAAGGATGATTCGACAAAAGTTGAAGTGACTTTCAGGCATCTAACTCAGAACACCTATTCGAAATACATTCCATCATTTACACAGCCCATAAATATTGGCTATAATTTCTATGATTTACTTCACAGCGGTGTCTCTTACAGTACTGCAGAGGAAAACATTTTGAATGTACTCCGTAAGGCTGTTGTTGTTCGAGATTTCGATGATATGAAAGAAGGCATTTACCACATGACTTATCCATCAGAAATAGGACAACTTCAGCTAATTTGCGACGGGCATCCATACCAAGCACAAAATAAAGAACAAGAAACGGAGTTAAGTCAGGATACCTTTTTCTACGTTGGCATAGGAAGTCGTGCGACCCGTCCCATGAATGCATTCTATCAGGATGGAAACGTTTGTCTAAGATACCGATTCCCCTATCTGAGCAACTTCCCCAGATTCTCTGATGACACCAGCATCAAGGAAAACCAGCAAAAGGTGATAGCTGTCACAACCCAAAAGAAGTCGCTTTTGAAAACTAACATCAACGAGGCTTTCTTTTATCCCCTCTTTAATAATGAAGATAACACATATAACTTTAGCGGTAATATCACCTATCGGATTAACGACAGCCATACCCCATTTAATGCCAAACTTACAGATAGTCAGATGGAAAGTTTGGCATCACCAAACACTCTGATATCCTCAAATGGGGCGATCTGGCATTTTAAGATTTGCGATCTGCGTCAAGAGAGTCCCATCACTGGCAAAGAGAACATATTCGTAAAGGACACGACAATCCTCTTCTGCTTGTGTTTGCTCTTGTTCATGGCCTTTCTCTCCGTATTCTGTCCCAAAGAACGTAAAGCATCAATTATGATGCTTGTTTGGCTGTTTGCAGTTCCTTTGTTTGTTCTGCGTCTATATCTGTTATGGAGAATTGCCGTATTCCCTCCTGTTACAGACATTACCCTCAACGAATTCCTCAGATACCGCATGGAACTCCCCGATTGGAAAATGAACCCCATGCTGATAACCATCGGAGTCTGGTTGATGCTTACAATCATGGTATTTAGTCTACCTCCCAAACCGCAGGAGTTCTTACATAAATTCTGGAAGAAACAAGGGTGGAATACTCCTTACCTTTGGTTCTTTGTGCTTACTTTAGTTGGATCGCTTTGTCTCGCATTATATTTATATTTTTCCCACAATAGCAATGTGGGTGCAAACATACTCATCCCTGTTGTACTTTTCCTTATCAATGAATATATTGCAATCCGTCGATTAAATCTATACTATCGTATTGCCAATGCGATAGTTGCCCTACTGGCTCTATTAATCAGTGATCCCGGCTATGCAATCATGTTCTTTATATTTGAGTGTATTTACTATGCAATCATCTTATATGGTTATTTAAGGTATAAAAGCAGTGAGGTCAGTTCCAGAAAATTGGCTGCTGTCATCATATATTTTGCACTATCCACATGCATTGCGAGTATCATCTTCTTACCAAATATTGTTTCTTTATTATATAGCAGCAATCCATCCCCATTGGGGATCAGTGTATCACGTCTATCGTTCATCATCCTTCCTATTATTCTGGGTTTATTAATACTGGTTTCTATATGGATTTGGATGAAGTTAAAGCCCGAAATGGGATTATTGGGGATAGCTATTGTTCTATTATTAACAATCATATCCGGCATTTGGGGATATGATTATTTCCAAGAAAAGAATCTTCATTTCAAATACAGGACAATCATCCATACCCAGACTGTCGGAGAAATCATGCAAGACGAGAGGTATGACCATCGGAATTCTCAGCGTCTGTTGAATGCAGCGCAAAACCAATGGTTCCTACAACACCATTTTAACAAAGGCAGTGAGCGAATCCATGATGACGGCATTCTTTCATTATTACCTCACTTTAAGAAAGGTGTGACATGGAACACCCAAATTAGTGACGTTCTTCTTTCCAGATACGTTATTGGCGAGTTATCTGGTCTTGTCCCATTGGTTATGATCTTGTTTGCACTTCTCTTCCTTTTGATTGTTTTCCACTACGGGAATCCATCACCAGCAGGAAGAGCACTTACTTATGCCATTGCTCTGCTCTTTTTGGTACAGAGCACTTTTGAATGGATGGCAGTAACAAACAGAACGATTTTCTTCGGTCAGGATTTTCCATTCCTTAGTCAGAATTCTCGCTATACGCTGGTCATGTTCGGGATATGGCTCATGTTATTAATCTATTTCGGCAGTCATAAGCCCCATCGCGAATATGACTTAGAGCTGCGTGATAGCCAACGTTGTTTCTTAAAGACTATCCCGCAAATTAACTTCTTTGTCCTATTCTTTTTCATCGTTGGTTTTATTTTCTTCAAAGGCAACCATTACGAGTCCCTCTATGCCGACGAAAAATCTCAGGGCGACAAATCAAATGCTGAAGAATTTAATATCTCTACAGCAATGACAGAAAGCGCTTATCAACTGACAGAGATTAATGCACGTCTTGCTGAATATCCTGTTACAGGAAAAAAACTTGAGAACAACGAAGATATCACTTTGTTAGTACAGGACATCGAAGAGAAAACCCATCTTAACGAATATGTTGAGATGCTGAAAGACGATGGGCGAATCAACGAATTTACCTACTCTCTCTATCAGGCCTTCATCAAAAATCTGAAACGCAGGAATTCTAACAAGAATATCATTCATTTGCGTCATCATGATCTGGAGAAATATGAATTGGCATTAAACAAGAGTTATTTCAGCTTGCAAAGCCCTGATTTTTACGAGAAAGCCTGGAGGGGAAATATATATTCACAAGTATCTTCCCCCCTATCTCAAAAGAGTCTGGTAATTACAGAACTACCTGGCATATCCATCTATTCTATCCCTAAATCATGGGTACCACCTCATATGGATTTCGCCATTGTAGACAATCGGGTAAAGAACGGGCATAGTGGGGAGAACTATCAGAAAGTCGTCCATAAAGAGATGAACGACTATGATGCTTCCATGGCTGTCTTCCCTGTGACACCTCAAGATATTCTGGAGCTTAAAGACAAAAAGAGTCTGGCCATGCTAACCTATCAATATGGACGCGAGGAGCAGGATATTCTTGTCAAGAACATGATTATCAACGGCAAACGCCAGTTCTTCTACCCCATGAAAGACAGGTTATTCTGGCTCAGAGACTTCTCAAATTTGGTCGCTTATAGCAAACAAGGCTCTAGTAGCAATGATTCTGTATATGTCACATTAGATAGTAAACTGACTGAAATCGTTATGGATTCCTTGCGTTATTATGTTGGTAAGGAATGTTCGGTGGTAGCATTAGACGGTCGTGGCAACGTCAGGCTGATGGCCGACTATAAACCATCAGGGAACATCGATCCGAATAATGAAGAGTTGATTAACGAATTGGCCATTCAAAGCTACATGAATCCAAACCCTGAAACCGATCAAAACTTGTTCGGGAATCTCAATTTATGTTACATGAAACCAGGTCCGGGTTCTTCACTGAAACCCATAACCTACGCTTCCGTCACATCGCAGAGTCAAGACATCAATTGGCCAGGCCTAGAACTGATGAGTCCAAGCCAAATAAAAGACTCGACAGTTTCAAAAGTTGCCGGGAAGTACTACCATGTGAGGAAATATGGCCCTCAATATAAATACAGTGTCCAAAGACCGTTTAAATCCCTCATCAATGATGAGAAAGGTGATGGCATGTGGATTGACAATAATTTCTATCTGTATAAATCAAGTAACTACTATAATGCGCTCATTACCTATTTGGGTCATTACGATGATCTCAAGGATGCTCAAAGCAATATCTTTATCGTTTCGTCTAATATAAATGACTTCCCGAGGTTCAGAACAGAGAAAGGAGGAACTATCTACACCTTCAGGAATTCGCCAAGTGCCGTCTCTAATCAATTATTATTTGATGGTCTTACGAAGAATTTCAAGATACCTACATACATCGGCAACCCCGACACTTTAAGGTATGAGTTTGTAGATATGGCTTATTACAAGAAAAACAATCTTGAGAGTAAGCAAAGACTTTCTTCGTATTTCTCGTGGGTTTATCCTCAAGAATCAACTATCTACGATTATGAAATGAGAGACTCCGTGTTGACCCCTGCAGAACGTTTACGCCAATACACCTTAGGCTCTGATCCTGTTAAGGTAACACCTATGAAAATGGCAGAGATGTATGGAAAGCTATATTCACAGCATCCGGATTTCCATGCGACTGTAACACCGAGAGTATTGGGGGTCAAAGAACCATGGCTCGACAGGAACGGTAATGCATCCGACGATTTCTTCTCTTTCTATCAGAAGAACCTGTTTAATGGCATGGCGAATTGTGTAAAGATTGGAACCGCCAGCAATCTTACCCATAATAATAAAGGCTACCATTTTTATGCGAAAACAGGTACTTTGAGTCTTGGAGAAGGTTATCATGATGACAGGATGTTGGCGGTTATCATTAGTAATAAGGATCTGATGGATGATGGTGACAATAAAGTCAAATCCCCTGATGATTACAAATTCATGGTGGTTTACTTTAGGTTTAAGCAATTAGATCCAGGATCTGAAGTTTTCTGGAAAACCGTGAATTCCGTCATAAAAAGTATTTTGGATAGTAATAGTTTTAAACTATATATGAAATCGTTATGAAAACAAAGGAAATCATTTCTTACATCGTATTCGGAATAGTCATCTTGCTGGTGCTATCTATCATTGCAGCCATGTCCGTAAAAAGTGAAGAGCCATCCAAGGATGAGTCCAAGTATCCTGTCCTGCCTGCAGAGGAGCTTTTCGTACCCATTCAGGTTGACACACTTGACCTTTACCTCAAGAAATACTTCAACCGGGGGGATTTGAAAACCAAGAACAGTGGGACTAGCTACTCGATTGAATACAATCCCAATGCCCTCATCCTTCTCCATGCCAACAACAATAAAATGGTAGAGGCACGGAAATATCTTGAGTCTGCCAAGGTGGAAGATTTTTCGATTTCTTATAAAGGCAACAAAGTGAAAATCATCATGGGGAAACATGATGGTTACGTGGACTGCCCTGCCCTGATCACTGCGGAGATATTAAGAAAACTGAATGAACAATAAATAATCTAATAATTAAAAAACATTTATGTTATACTACATCTTCAGACATTTAGAGACTCTTGGGATTCCTGGATCGGGAATGTGGAGTTATATTTCATTTCGTTCGCTCTTAGCATTTATGATGGCGCTTCTGCTTTCATGGGCCATCGGAAAATGGTTCATCGGTTTTATGAACGATCATCAAAAGGATGTTGAGGAGAAAAAGTATGATGCTTCAATAGACCCCAAAGCCGCCATGCGAAAATTCGTGCCCTCAATGGGAGGACTGGTAATCATCGCCGCAGTTCTCATCGCCTGTCTGCTATTCGGCAGATTACGTAATATCTATCTCCTGCTTATGCTTCTGACTACTATTTGGCTTGGCTTTACAGGTTTCATAGACGACTTCCTAAAGATTAAGCGAAATAAAAATGGACTTGCTCCAGCATGGAAGTTATTATCGCAACTGGCTATAGGCATTGTTGTCGCTCTCACGCTCTACCTGAGTCCTGATGCCGTTATCAGGGAGAATGTCACCAGTCAAAGAACAGAGGCAGGTACGGAGATCGTATATAAAAGCCAGCCCGTGAAGAGTACCATCACTACGATTCCTTTCGTAAAGAGCCATAATTTTGATTATGCATGGTTCGGTTCCCAGACAATCGGATGGGTGGTATTTGTCCTTGTCACGGTGTTTTTTGTGATGTTCGCCAGCAATGGTGTCAATCTCAATGACGGCGTCGATGGCATGGCAACAGGTAATTCCGCCATCATCTTTGTGGCATTGGCCATTCTTGCTTATGTCTCCAGCCATATCGGATTTGCCTCTTATCTCAACATCATGTATATACCTGGGGCGCAAGAGCTGGTTGTCTTTACATTAGCCATGATTGGAGCCTTAATTGGTTTCTTATGGCACAATACAAGCGTAGCCAAGGTGTACATGGGGGATACTGGCAGTTTGGCAATTGGAGGAGCCGTCGCTGTATTAGCCGTTATCATCCACAAAGAACTTCTACTTCCTCTATTATGCGGCATCTTTGTTGTAGAACTTGCCAGCAGTAAATTACAGACTATCTATAGTAAATGGGGGACCAAGCATGGACGTAAACAGCGACTATTTAAACGGGCTCCTATTCATGACGCCTTCAGAGAAGGATATGACTTTGACAAAGATACGAAGTACTTGTTTAG
>OCTX012128729.1_pt1 | contig 14541 bp, 13 predicted proteins | sample 1539691 | NCBI WGS metagenome assembly OCTX01 (sample SAMN02144231, study PRJEB22623) | gut metagenome | biome: sheep rumen | host: Ovis aries | place: New Zealand | reverse complement strand
TCAGTTCGCCCCAGTTCGGCTGCTCCATGGTCTTGAGCTTTTCATACGCTTTCAGTCGGAAATCGAGCATGAACTGCGGCTCGCCGCGGAGCTTGGATGCCCTGCGGATGATATCTTCGTTCAGGCCTTTCTCAAAAGCCTCGTTCTCGATATCTGTGACAAAACCGTATTTGTAGTTTTCGCTCATATTGACCTTTTACGCGCCAAATATACAAATATTCGGGGTGTACCCGGTCCAATTGGCAGTGTTGGTTAATAAAAATTTTCCCTTGGGGGGTGGTAATGGAACCTTGAAAAATATATCATATATCCAGTAATTTTTTTGAAGTGATTTTTTTGTCACAGAGGATTTCAAATGAAGAAAATTTTTGCATCGGCCTTGTTTCTTTCAGCAATGGCGTTGGTGGCCTGCGGCGACGATAGTTCTACGGGAACGGAACCTGAACAGCAGACTCCGGCTTCTTCGGCGGTAGTCAATCCCGACACGAACCTCTCCTCGGAGGCGGCCCTCCCGGCTTCGTCCGACTCGGGTGAGCCTGCCACGCTCTCTAGTGCGACGGTCCCCCCGACTCCCGAATCCTCTGCCGATGCGGGGCAGATTACGCCGGTGCCGTTTGACCTGGCTACCGAAGTCGCCAAGGACCAGCCGTATGTGCTGGCTTCGGCGACGAACACTTTCATTGACATCAAGACGTTCTATCAGGGTCTTGCTGCTGGCGAAAAGCGCATTTTGATCTTGCGTCACGGTCGCCGCAACAAGGACGATTCTGGCCTGGAAGCGCACTTGACCGAAGCCGGTGTGGAAGAGGCCAAGGGCGTGGGCGCGAAGGTCGCGGGAACTGACCCGTTCTTCTACGGATTTTCCGACTACACCCGTGCCAAGGAGTCGGCTACTTACATTGCCGAGGGCCGCGGCGAAACCTTGAGCGAGGCGAACAGCATCAATCTCTCTGCCTTGAACGGTGGCTGGTACGTGAAGGACAGCGAGGCGTACTCCGCCTACGAAACGGAATTTACAAGCAGCAGCGTCGGCGTCAGCTCTTACGAGTACATTGCCGCCTGGGTGTACGAAGACAAGTATGCCGATGCAGTCTACAACCTTGCCGAGAGGAGCGTGGAACTGCTTGTGGACAAGGTGATCCCGAGTGTGCCGGCGGCGTACAACTTTGCCGTGTTCATTTCGCATGACCAGCTCTTAGTGCCGCTTATTGCCTACTGCACCAACAAGACCATGGGCTTCTACGACAGCAACACCTGGCTCCATTACCTGAGCGGCATCGGCATCATCATTGCTGCCGATGGCAGCCGCAAGTACGTGCCGGTGGAGGGCATGGACTGGTAAAAAGGCGGGGTGATCCCTACGGGATGACTTCTACAGTCAGCTTATTGAAGGCGAGTTTTCCGCCTTCGCGAATTTCGAGGGCGGCACGGAACACCGTGCCGTTCTTTTTGAATGGTTCCAGCACGGGCGTGCTCTTGGTCTTGAGGAGCCCTTCCACTTCTTCGTCGCTGAATTCGCGCTGGTAGAACACCTGCGGGATACCGTAGCGGCATTGCGGGTTCATGCACACGAACGCCGAGAGGTTCTCGCCGTTGGTGCCGGTTCCCTTGCGGAACCGGAGCTGGTCGCCGCAGCAAGGGCAGGGGAGGTCGCGCTTCGGGAACGCCTTCTTGGGGAACTCGAACACGGTTTTGTATTCGTCGTCGAGTTTGACGATGGCGCTGAAAGTCGTGCCCTTTTTGCTCACAAAGCCGTCGAGGACCTGGGTCGCCCGCGTTTCGAGGAGTTGCTTCATTTCGGCGTGGGTGAGCGTGCGTCCGGCAATGGTGTGTCCGAACTTGAGCCCGCAACTCTCGCCGTGGCACACGTAGCCCCACGGGGCGATTTCCAGTGGGGACTTGCATTTGGGGCAGAGAATGGCCTCAGTCACGGTTTCGCGTTCGAACTGCGCCCCGTACTTTTGGTGCAAGTGTTCAAAGAGATCCTTGACGTAGTTCACGATGCCGTCGCGGAATTCGACAGGCTCGAGTTTGCCTTTTTCAACCTGGGAGAGCTTGAATTCCCATTCGCCGGTCATTTCGGGCGACTTGATTTTGTCGTCCACCAGCGAAATGACTTCGCGCCCGCGGGCGGTGCTCACGATGTAGTTCTTTTGCATCTCGATAAAGCCGCGTTTTTTGAGGGTCTCGATGATGCCCGCCTGCGTAGCCGGCGTGCCGAGACCTCGTTCTTTCATGGCTTCGGCGAGTTCCTCGTTCTCCACCTGCTTGCCCGCCGTCTTCATGGCGGCAAGGAGAGTGGCCTCGGTGTAGTACTTGGGCTTGCTCTTCTTTTTCTTCTGCAGTTCCACGCTGTCGAAGGGGGAGGTGTCGCCCACGTTCCATTCCGGGAAGGCTTCAACCAGGTTCGTGATTTCGTCGGCGTTGCCGCCTTCTGCATCGGCGCTTGTGGCATCGGCGTTGTCACCGCGTTTGCCCTTGGCCTTCTTCTTCTTCTCTTCCTTGACAATCGCGCGGAACCCCATGTCCTCGTTGCGCTTCAGCTTTAATCTAAACAGGTCTGGATCCTGCTCCTTCGAACCTAACGCGACTAAGGGGCTAAAGCCCCTAGTCTTGTATATCGCGGCTTCGCCGCTCAGGATGACGTCCATCTCGCTCCACACGTAGGGCTTGAGCCAGGCGTGTACAAAGCGTTCGCGGGCGAGGTCGTAAATCTTTTGCTCCATCTCGGGCAGGTTCTGCGGGACTTCGCCTGTGGGGATGATGGCAAAATGGTCCGTCACCTTGCTCGAGTTGATGAAAATGAAGTTCTCGCCCTGCGGGCGCATTAGGGGGCGTTCCTTGTCGCTAGCGAGTCTCGACGCGAGGGCGTATGCCTCCTGTTTCATGGTGTCGGGCAGGTATTGCGAGTCGGTACGCGGGTAGGTGAGTAGCTTCTTTTCGTAGAGGTTCTGCGCGCAGTCCAGAACCTGCTGGGCGCTGAATTTGAACCGTTTGTTGCCTTCTTTTTGCAGTTCTGTGAGGTCGAACGGCTTTTGCGGGAACTGCTTCTTTTGGGCAATCTCTATTTTTGCGATGGTCGCTTTGGCAGGGGGCTTGCAACGCTCCACGACCGCTTTCGCCTCCGCCTCCTTCTCGAACACGGCGACCTTGAGGGCGGCGCTTTTTTCGTCTCCCTTGGCTTTTTCGTCGGGTCGCAACAGCTGCGACTGGAAGCTTTTCCACGTGCCCACGACGCTGTAGTAGTACAGTTCCTTGAACTGCTCCACGATAGTATCGCGCTCTACGACCAGGTTCAAGGTCGGGGTTTGCACGCGCCCAACCGAAATCATCTTCCCGCGGCCCGCCGTGAGCGTGTAGGCACGTGTCGCGTTGAGGCCCACCATCCAGTCGGCGCGCTGGCGGAGTCGTGCGGCATAGCTCAGGTTCACGCGCTGCGTGGCGTCTTCCAGGTTTTTCCACGCCTTGTCCAAATCCTTCGCCACGTAGCTGTTTACCCACAGGCGCTTCACCTGTTTTTTGCGGAAGTCCGGGGTGAAGTCCAGGATCAGGTCGAAAATCAGGTTTCCTTCTCGGCCGGCATCCGCGCCGTTCACCAGCACGTCTGCCTTTTCCATCATGGCGCGCACCACGTTCAACTGCTTTTTGGTGCTCTCGATTTCCATGAGGCGGAACTTTTCGGGCAAAAGTGGCAGGTTCGAAAGCCGCCAGCCTCCCTCGTAACCGGGGTAGGCGTCCAGCGGGGCGAGCGTGATAAGGTGGCCCACGCACCAGGTGATGCAGTGGTTTTTGCCGATAAGGTAACCATCCCCTTGAGTGAATTTTTCACCTTCAATGCGCTCCAGCATTGGTCGGTAATGCTGGTTGGCAACGGATGGTTTTTCGGCGACAAGGAGGATCATCATTCCCAAAGGTAGTAAAAGAGTCGCGACGTGGAAGTGAACGTCAAGAGAACAAAAAATATTGTAAAGTGCGATTTTACAATCTTTTTGCTAAAAATACTGCTATCTTTATTCATGTAAGCGGGAGGACCATGGGTCGATCGCTTGCGAATAAGTCCCTGTCACCCCGGCAGGGACTTCTTTTTTTTCCCGTATTATATACATTTAGTTTGTCTTTTACAAATGGGGGTTACCATGAAGAGTTTAAAGTGGGGAATTGGTTTTATTGCGGTCATGGCGGGTTTCGGCTTGACTGCCTGCGGGAGCGATTCCGGGACATCGTCCAATGGTGAGGGGGCGGGTGGCGATTCTGCCGGAGCATCTTGCCAGGTGTCGATAGTGCCGTGCCCCGATGTGTTGGAGCCGAACACCATTTGCGACGCCCGCGATGGCAAAATTTATAAGACGGTAACCATCGGCACCCAAATTTGGCTCGCCCAGAACCTGGATTATTGTACGTCCGGCTCCTGGTGCTACGACAACAACCAGGCGAACTGCGACAAGTATGGACGACTCTACACCTGGAGCAGCGCCATGGGGCTTTCTTCGAGTTTCAATGCCACGGAGGCAAATCCCGCCATCCCGGCCCAGGGAATTTGCCCTGAGGGATTCCATGTGCCCACCACCGACGAATGGGATGCTCTTGGCGAATTCGCCGCGTCCGCCACGGGGAGCGACAACAACTCCCTTCGCAGCGTGGACTCCTGGACGAGTTCGATGTCTACTCCAGGCTCGGACGACTTCGGTTTCGCTGCCTACGGTTCGGGCCGTTATTACATGAACAACTTTGCGGACCTGGGCTTCAAGGCGTATTTCTGGACATCCGAAGAGGATAACACTCCCGAGCTTGGCGATCCCGTCCGCCATAGCCTCATTCGCTCCCTTTCGGGCATGATCGATGCGATGGGCTTTGGCAACAGCAACAAGGCCGACGGGCTTTCCCTCCGCTGCGTAAAATAGCTTTTTTGACTCATTTCGCCGTATACAGGGGTTTTACGCCTGTATACACTTTTTATGCCTCGGGCTCCCTTTTTGGGGGCTCGATTGTCTATTTTATAAGCACTTCTGCAGGGCTTTGCCCAGGGATTTCAAAAAAGCGCATGGCGCAAAGGGATTGAAAATGATTGATGTCAAGGGCAAATGGTGTCTTGTTACGGGTGGGTGCCGCGGAGTCGGCCGCCTTACCGCTATTGAAATGGCGAAACTCGGTGCCAATATTATTTTGCAGGGCCGCGACAAGAGCCATGCCGAAAAGGTGATTGCCGAAATCAAGCCGTTTGGCGTTGAAGTGCGTGCCGTGGGTTGCAACCTTGAGAACGAGGCCGAAATCGATGCCGCCCTCGCCGAGATCGACAGCTGGGGTGTCCAGGTGGACCTCGTGTTCAACAACGCAGGTCTCATGAGCCACTACTTTGCCGACTACACCACCAACACGATGGAAGACTTTCACCAGGCCATGGCGGTGAACTTTTTTGCCCCCATCAAGATTGTGTACCACTTTTTGCCGGGCATGATCAAGCGCGGTTTTGGCCGCATGCAGCTCACCACGAGCGGCATCGCCAACGAACCGGAGCTCTCTGCCTATGCCGCCGCGAAGGCTGCCCTCACCAAGTTTGTGAAGGATTTCGCCTGCAAGCTCAACGGCACCGACGTGATGATGAATGTAATGGACCCGGGTTGGCTCCGCACGGACCTTGGCGGTCCCAACGCCCCCAACGCCCCCGAAAGCGTGATTCCGGGGTCGATGGTCTCTGTGCTGCTTGACGACAAGAAGAGCGGCCGCTGGTTCAGCGCCCAGGAATTCACGGGCATGACTCTCGAAGCCGCCCTCGAAAAGGGCAAAAACGTCGAGTAAAGGACGATTCTCAATAAATTCACCTACATTGGTGTACGGGGCCGGCGAGATTTTCTCGCCGGTTTTTTATATATTTTTTTTTATGAACCACAATTCCACTCGCTCCAAGCTTCGTGACGAAGTCTATACCCAAATGATGTGTGCGCAGGCACGCCTCAGCAAAGACCAAAATACCCAGATGGGCGCCGTGCTCGTAAGTGCCGACGGCCGTGTCATTAGCACGGGCTACAATGGTGCCCCGGCGGGTTTTGATGACGAAACAGTGCCGTACACCCGCGAAAAGCAACTGCTGGCCTACGACCTGCTCGACGCTGACTCCGGCGAGCTTTTGAGCCACCACGAGTTCGAGGCGAACAAGTACCCCTTCATGGTGCATGCCGAAATCAATGCGCTGCACTATGCCCGCGGCAAGGTGCCTCCCGGATCCAAGCTCTATGTAATCGGTTTCCCGTGTGAACGCTGCGCTTTGGATGTGAGCCTTTCTGGCGTGGCCGAAGTGTTTGTGACCAAGGATGATTACGACCCGAAGTCCACTTTGAACAACAGCCGCGATACCGCCTATTACATGTTCGCGCAGGCGGGCATTGTGGTGACGCTTTGCGGCAAGCGCATCCGTCCGGTGGTCTCCAAGACGGCGAAGTAAAGTCCGGATTCTATTTGTAAAAAACCTTGGCTTGTCGCCAAGGCTTTTTTATTCCACCGTAATCTCGCGTTCCGTTTCAGAGAGAATCTGGATGCGGATGGTGTGCGTAATCCCGCTGGTGTCGTCCATGCGTTCGGGCCACTCGATGAGGCTGATGCCTTTCGCCAGGTAGTCCGGGTCCATCCCGACTTCGCCTAGGTCGGCGCCGCCCTCGAGGCGGTAAAGGTCAAAGTGGAAAATGGGCGGGTCGTTTGGGTATTCGTGCAAAATGGTGTAGGTGGGGGAGCATACCGTTCCCGAGAAGCCGAGGCCGGCGCAAATCCCGCGGCTAATGACTGTCTTGCCTGCGCCCAGGTTCCCGTACATAGCGACCATGTCACCCGGCTTTAGCGTGCTGGCGAATTCCTTTGCCCAGTTGTATGTCTCTTCTTCGCTATAAAAAATCATATTCGTCCGCATTTCATTTCACACCTCAAACCTCACACTTCACACCTCATTACAGTTTCTCTTTGAACTGCTCGTAGGTGAACTCGTGCAGCAGGTGGAACTTGCCCTCTTTATCGAACATGCCGATATTCGGGTGGCGCACGCCGTTAAAGAAGGTCGTCTTTACCATGGTGTAGTGGATCATGTCTTCAAAGATAATCTGGTCGCCTGCTTGGAGCGGCTTGTCAAACGAGAAGTCCCCGAGCTGGTCGCCGGCAAGGCAGGTGTTTCCGGTTAATTTGTATGTAAATTTCTTGACGCCGGGGAGGTCGGCCCCGGTCACGGCGGGGCGGTATGGCATCTCGAGGCAGTCGGGCATGTGGGCGCTCACGCTCACGTTCAAAATGGCGATGTCCATTTCGTTGTGTACAATGTCGGCGACGTTCGTCACTAGTTCGCCGGTTTGCCAGCCAATGGCTTCGCCCGGTTCCATGATGACCTGCAGGTGCGGGTGGTGCGCCTTGAAGTTGTTCAGCAGTTCCACCAGCTGTTCCCTGTGGTAGTCTTTGCGGGTAATGTGGTGCCCGCCGCCAAAGTTGACCCACTTCATGCGGTCGAGGTATTTGCCAAAGTGTTGTTCAAATGCCGCGAGGACTCCTTCCAGCGCATCGGCGTCCTGCTCGCACAGGGCATGGAAGTGCAGCCCCTCGATGCCGTCCAGCAGTTCGGGTTTGAACTCGGCCTCGGTCACGCCCAGGCGGCTGAACTTGCCGCAGGGGTTGTACAGGTCGGTCTCCACGGTGGAGTATTGCGGGTTCACGCGGATGCCGCAGCTCACGCCCGCCTTGAGGGCGCGGTCCTTGAAGCGGGCCCACTGGCTAAAACTGTTGAAGGTGATGTGGTCGGCAAGGGCTAGTATCTGGTCGATTTCGTCGTCCTCGTAAGCGGGGGCGAACACGTGTACCTCTTTGCCCATTTCCTCCTTGGCGAGCCTGGCTTCGTTCAGGCTGCTGGCTGTCGCCCCCGGCAGGTATTCGCCGATAATGGGGAAACTTCGCCAAAAACTGTACCCCTTGAGGGCGCAAATAATCTTGACTCCGGTCCTTTTTTGGATGTCGGAGAGGATGTCCATGTTCCGGCGAAGGCGGTTTTCGTCCAGAACGTAACAAGGAGTTTTCACTTGCGAGTAATCGAGCATGCCCCAAATATAGCTTATTGCCCATTTTACCCCCTCAAAAGGGGCAATTTATTGTTTTTTTTGCCTTTTAAAAAAAGCTTTAACTAAATTTAGTAGTGATGATTTTGTCTTATTCTAAGTGTATTTTCGCTTCTATTTTATCCCTTGCTTTGGCAGGGGTGTGTTTCGCGCAATCTAATCCGCCTGCCCCCCAGTCAGACGTTGTGGCTCCCCGTGGAGCCTCTACAACTCTCGACGACATGATCCAGGCCAAACTGGACTCGATGGACCGGTCTCATGCCAGCCCCGTCAAGGCGAAGGTCAATTCCGACAGCCTTGCCAAGGCGAAGGCCGACAGCATCCGCCGCATGATCCAGGAGGGCAAGTACGTTAAGCGCGCCAAGTACGACAAGAGCAACTTTGACCACTGGAAGGTTGATACTGTTTTCCAGAAGTCCATGAAGGGCGAGGTCTTTGGTGTGTGGCGTACCCCGATTGTTTCGCACGGCCATGCCTTCCGCGATGCGGAACTCCGCTTTGGCATGAACGACACCCTTTACGGCGTGACCCGCACGTACTCCGATTCCGGCCGTTACCAAATGACCGGCGAGTATACCTACAAGGCCCGCTACCGCTTTGACAACGATTCTTCCCTCGTGACGCGCGAAGTGTTCCGCGACCGCGAAGTGATTCGTTGGGACTACGTGACTTTCCGCATTCGTGGCGATTCCCTTAGGCACAACCTGAAAAAGCTGGAATTCCGCGACCTGAACGATAACTGGCTCAACGCTCTCCAGGGCTTCGAAAACGTGCCGCCGGAAATCTACATCCGCGACAAGGCTGCTTCCGAAGAGATGAACAAAGAGTTCCAGAACTCTAAATCCAAAAAGAAGTAGGTGACATGAACCGCATGGCGGTTTATTTTACCATCCTTGCGACGGCTGCTTTGCTGCTGGTCTTTTTGACGTTGTTGCTTGGACCGGTGGGTCTTTCTTTTGCTGACGTGTGTCGGTCGTTGGCCGAACCTTGGGGCGAGGACGTCGCTCACCGCATTGTGTGGGATTTGAGAATCCCGCGTTTGGTCGCTGCTCTGCTTGCGGGCGGAGCGCTTGCGGTTTCGGGCCTCACCTTGCAGTCGGTGTTCCGCAACCCGCTGTGCGGACCGTTTGTGCTGGGCATTAGCAGCGGTGCGAGCCTGGGTGTGGCGTTGGCGCTGCTCGCAGGTTTTAGCTTTGGTCGTTTTGGCGTGCTTGGCGCGGCTTCGCTCGGGGCGCTCGCAGTGACGGCGGTGGTGATGTGGATCGCCTACCGCTTTAGGCAGAGCGCCGTGCTCTTGGTGGCGGGACTTTTAATTGGCTACTTCATTGACGCCCTGGTGAGCATTTTGATTGCGGGTGCCGAGGCGGAGAGCTTGCGGGTCTACGTGGCTTGGGGCTTGGGCAGTTTTGCTCGCCTGACGCTTGACGATGTTTGGCTTTTTGCACTCGCGGTTTGCGTTGGACTGGTGCTGGTGGTTTGCTCTATGCGTTACCTGAACACGGTCCGCATGGGCGAGGACTTCGCCCGCGGCTTGGGCGTTCGCGTTGAACGGGCACGTGCCATGTCCCTCTTGGGCGCGAGCGTCTTGACGGGTGCTTCGACCGCTTTTTGTGGGCCGGTCGCCTTTATTGGCATTGCGGTGCCGCACCTCGCTTACTTGCTTTTTAAAACCACGAACCATCGCGTTCTTTTGCCTGCATCATTTTTGTGCGGGTCGGTGCTTGCCATGGTGGCTGGGCTGTTCCCGGCGGGCATCCCATTGAACGCGGTCTTGAGCCTTGTTGGCGTTCCTGTTATTTTGTATGTAATTGTGCGCGGAGCGAAGTATGAGTAGGTTGCTTTTGTGCACAGGATTGCTTTTTGGCTATGGGGGGCGCGGTGGTAGGGCTGCCCTGTGTTGCGATACCCCCTGCGATTTCGAAGTGTCCGCAGGTGAGGTCGTCGCCTTGATGGGCGAGAACGGCTGTGGCAAGAGCACCTTGTTAAAGACTTTTGCAGGAACCATCCCGCCCCTCGCAGGCGAGGTCTCGCTTTGTGAAAAGCTTTTGGGACAATGGAGCGCCCAAGAACGCGCTACCCATGTGGCTCTTGTCCGCATGAGCGTCCCTGCGCCCGGTCGCATGACGGTTCGCGAGTTCGTGGGTCTCGGCCGCACGCCGTATTCGGGCGTGTTGGATTCCCGCAACGCCGAAGACGAGATGGTGATTGAAAACGCCTTGCGTCTTTTTACACTTGAAGAATTTGCGAATCGCCCCGTGGCGGAACTCAGCGACGGTGAGCGTAGCCGCGTGTATTTGGCGGAGGCGGTGGCGCAGCAGGTGAAGGTCCTGTTGCTCGACGAGCCTAACGCCTTTTTGGATATCCCGCGGAGTCACGCCCTGTTCCGCATGCTGCGTAGTCTTGCGCTTGAACAGCATATGGGCATAGTTGTTTCGATGCACTCCATTGAATACGCCGAGAAGTATTGTGACCGTATTGCGGTCATCGATAACCGCCGAGTGCAGGTGGCTCCCGCTGGTGAAGCCCGCGAAAGGGGATTGTTCGCATGGACCGAAAAATGATTTTGCGTCCCGCCTTTGCCGCCGTTTTTTTTGCGGTGCTCCTCGCGATGATTTTGGTTGCCTGTAGTTCGAGCCCGAGGGCGGAAACTGGACCCGCACCCCAGACAAGTGCTAAACAACATTTTTTTTGGAAGGTCTCTGACAGCAATTCTACGATATATATATTGGGGAGCGTGCATTTTGCCGATTCTTCCTTTTACCCGCTGGACCCCGTCATCGATACCGCTTTTGCGCATGCCGAGGAACTGGCCGTGGAAATCGACATTGGCAACGATTCCGTGAGTAACGAGGTCGCCCAGAAGTCCATGCAGCAGGGCCTGCTCCCTGCGGGCACTACACTCAATCAGATTTTGCCGCGTCCGCTCTGGAATTCCCTCGACAGCATTTGTGCGTCGTGGAACTTCCCCGTGACGGCGTTGATGCCGATGAAACCGTGGTTCGCCGCGACAACGCTCAGCGTGGTCGCCATCCAGCGTGTGGGAATCGACCCGAGCTACGGTGTGGATATGGTACTTTTGGACCGCGCGGCGGTCGATGGCAAGGCGATTGTGAGCCTGGAGACCGCTGATGAACAGGTGGGGGCGATTGCCGATTCAAGCGAATCGGATTCCGCGGGAATCTATTACCTCAAAACCACTCTCCGTGAAATCTCGGAACTGGACTCCATGGTGACACGCATGATTCGCGCCTGGAAAACGGGCGACGACGAGCTTTTGCGCCAGGTGATGAACGAGGAGAGCGAAGGCGATTCTCCCGAAGACGAAGCCTTGCGCCAAAAGATGGAAGACAAGGTCTACACGAGCCGCAATGGCAAAATGGCGGAATCCATCGCGCAGTTCTTGGCGGAGGACCGCAGTGTGTTTGTGGTGGTGGGGGCTGCGCACTTGGTGCTGGACGATGACAACGTGATTGAACTCTTGCGCAAGCGCGGGTTCAGCGTCGAACGGCTTTAAGCTTTACTTTAATCCCTTGACGTTCACGCCCAGGCGGGTGAGCCGGTTGTAGAGGGCGGTGCGGAGCATGCCGAGACGCTCGGCAGTGAGGCTCACCGAGCCGCCGTTCTCCAGAATTTTTGCTTTGAGGAATTCGCGCTCCTCGTCCAGCTGCTTTTCGCGGAATTCGTCGTAGCTGCTGGTGGCGAAAATCGATGCGCTTGCCATGGTCGTACCGCTTTCGCCTTCGTCCATTTGCAAATCCTCGGCGTTCAAAATACCCGGGTCGGTAAAGCATAGCGTGCGCTGGACGACGTTTTCGAGTTCGCGGATGTTGCCGGGCCAGTTGTACTGCTGCAGCTTTTGCAAGGCGCCTGCCGAGAGTATGTACGGCTCGCCGGCGGGGGCGTACTGGTGTATAAAGTAGTTCGCCAAGTCCTCGATGTCCTCTTTGCGGTCGCGTAGAGGCGAGAGCTGCATGGGGATGACGTTCAAACGGTAGTAGAGATCCTCGCGGAAGCGCTTTTCGCGGATTTCCTCCTTGAGGTCGCGGTTGGTGGCGGCGATGATGCGCACGTCAATGTGGCGTGTCTTGTTGGCGCCAATGGGGCGAATCTCGTGATTCTGGATGACGCGTAGCAGCTTGACTTGGGCGTGGAGCGGCATGTCGCCGATTTCGTCCAGGAAAATGGCGCCGCCGTTCGCATCTTCAAAAAGCCCGATGCGCTCGTTTTGCGCCCCGGTAAACGCGCCACGCGTGTGCCCAAAGAGTTCGCTTTCAAAGAGGTTCTCGGGGATGGCGCTGCAGTTCACGGTCACGAACTTGTCGTATACGCAGGCGATGGCGCGGGCGATGAGGTCCTTGCCGACTCCGGACTCGCCTTGGATTAAAACTGGACCCGTATGCAAAATAGCGCGTTCCACAGTTTTGCGGAGGCGGTTCATGGCCTCGCTTTTGCCCACCAGGTGCGACATCCTTTCGCGGAATACCTGGCGTGCGGCGATGATTTCTTTGAGCCTCGCGAGTTTGCTCATCAGGTGCAACCGCACCGCCTCGACCGAGAGGAAGTTGTCGTAGAGATTGGAGGGGAGGTTCGCGTACTGCTCCGGATTTTGCGCATACACGAGCAGCATGGTGTCGGGGCTTTGCGTGCGGATCTGGGTCAGGTTCGTGGTGATGACGGTAAGGTTGTCTGCCGTAACGGTGAACGAGTCCAGGTCCACAATCACTATTGCTGCGAGGCGGTTCAGGTCGCTATTGAATTCGGCATGGATTTCCACCTGGTAGTCCACCGAAGAAAGCACGTCCAAGATAAACGAGGATGTGTCGGTTTCTTTGGTGAAAAAATCGATCGGCTGCATCGGGTTAATTAGGAATTATGACAATTAGGAATTCGGAATTCCTAATTCATAATTATTTTCCCAGTTCCTTGGAGCGGTTGGTGCCAGCGACTACGGCCTTGATGAGGCTCGAGCGGAAGCCGCCTTCTTCGAGGGCGTCTACGCCGGCGATGGTCGTGCCCGCGGGGGAGCATACCATGGCACACAGGTCGCTTGGACTCTTGCCCGACTGCTTGACGAGTTCCACGCTGCCTTCGATGGTGCCGAGGGCGAGCTTGAGCGCGACATCGCGGGTGAGGCCAGCCTTCACGCCACCGCGGGTGAGCCCTTCGATGAACTCGAAAACGTAGGCGGGGGCGCTGCCCGAGAGCCCGGTGACGGCGTCCATCAAGGATTCTGACACGCGGCAGGTCACGCCGACCGTGCCGAAGATTGTTTCGGCAGTTGCAAGCGTTTCGTCGTTGACGCCGTCGGTGGCGAGGGCCACCGTGCCCTTGCCCACGGTGAGCGGCAGGTTCGGCATCACGCGGAGCACCTGGTTCTGTTCGCCGAGCACGCTCACGAGGGCGCTGCGGGCGACACCGGCCATGATGCTAATGAAGGTCTTGGGGGCAGTGAGCGCCTTGGCGGCGGCGTTCCATTCGCCAGAGACTTTTTTGAAAATCTGTGGTTTTACGCAGAGGAACGTCACGTCGGCTGCCTTGACGCCCTCGTCAAAGCTTTTTACGCGAACGCAGCCCAGGGCGGTCACGGCAGCCGCTGCGGTGTCGCTCGGGTCAAAGAAAAAGATGGTTTTGGGGTCGGATCCGGCCTGGAGAAGACCGCGGAGGATGGCCCCGCCCATATTGCCTGTACCGGCGAAAAAGATTTTCTTGTTCATTGTACTAATCCTTTTTCTCAAATTTAACCGTTCATGGAGCCCAAGAAGTCGAAGTTCGTCTTAAAGAGCTTCAATTTGTCGCGCAAGAATTCCATGATCTCGACTGTAGTCATGTCTTGCAGGTAACGGCGCAAAATCCAAACGCGGCGCATTTCTTCTTCGGTCAACAGCAATTCCTCTTTGCGGGTGCCCGACTTGAAAATGTCGATGGCGGGCCAGATGCGCTTTTCGGCAATGCGGCGGTCCAAAACCAGTTCCATGTTGCCGGTGCCCTTGAATTCTTCAAAGATCACTTCGTCCATGCGGCTGCCGGTCTCGATCAAGGCTGTGCCCACAATGGTGAGGGAGCCGCCGTTCTCGATTTTACGGGCGGCGCCAAAGAACTTTTTGGGAAGCTGCATGGCGTTCGCGTCCACACCGCCCGAGAGAATTTTGCCAGAGTGCGGGATGGCGACGTTGTTCGCGCGGGCAAAGCGGGTGATGGAGTCTAGCAAAATCACCACGTCGTTGCCGTGCTCCACAAGGCGCTTCGCCTTTTCCAAAACGAGGCTTGCCACCTTGATGTGGCGGCCCGGTTCCTCGTCGAACGTGGAGGCGAGAACTTCGGCCATGATGTTCTTGCCGCGGGCGGCGCTCTCTTCTTTGAGGCGGTCGATGAGCTTGCGCATTTCGGTCACTTCTTCGGGGCGTTCGTCAATCAGGAGCACGATGAGCTTCACTTCGGGGTGGTTCGCCGTGATGGCCTT
>OCTX012098944.1_pt1 | contig 14543 bp, 11 predicted proteins | sample 1539691 | NCBI WGS metagenome assembly OCTX01 (sample SAMN02144231, study PRJEB22623) | gut metagenome | biome: sheep rumen | host: Ovis aries | place: New Zealand | reverse complement strand
TCAAACATCGTCGAGAGGGCGCGGCTCACCGAAGCGGAGGCGCATACCGTCTTCGGCGACTAGCGCGCGATAACTTGGACGAGCGGGCGGCCGTTCTGCCGTCCTGCCCACGCTTTGGCAAAGTCTTGCCCACACTTTGCCAAAGTCTTGCCCAAAAGACCGCGACAGTCGGGCGGTTCACGCTTGCGTGCTGCACGGTTCAAGGGCTGTCGGTGCGCTTACGCGCGACCATGAAAGCCGCCTGAAGCAGTACACGAAAACGCCTGCGTCGGAGTGTTTTGGTATAATACGCGTCCATGACCACAAACGACATGGCTTTTCCGGACGGAGATCGCGCGCTTTGCGTCAAGATGCGCGCGTCACGCGGCGGCGAGCACGTCTCGGGCGCGGAGCGTATCGTCCGCGAGCGTGACGTGCCGCGCGTTTTGTCGGCGCTTGCCGCTCGCGCTCTCGGACATTCCAAGGGGCGGCCCGACTTCATCAATCTCAAGGTCGAAGAGCCGGGCGGGATGATCCGCCTCAAGGCACTGCCTGTTTCGACCGTCGAGACGCACACCGCCGAAGAAGGGCGCGCACGCGCCACAGAAATCCTCGCCGCCGCAGGCATCTCCCGCGCACGGGAGGTGATGGAACTTTTCAAGGTGTCGTATTCAATGCGCGGTGCGATGCTTGTCGACGCCGACACGCTTGAACGCCTCGAACCCGATCGCGAACGGGGTGTGCGCGCGACGCGCATGGACGCGGCGGAGTCGCTTTGCGGCGGTGCGGACTGCGCCAAGAACCATTTCGCCGAGGCGGTCGTGCTCGCCACGAAAGTCGCGAACGCGCCCGGGATCGTCGGCGAGGTGTGCGTCTCGGACGACCCCGACTATGTTACCGGCTATGTCGCGACGAAGGAAGCCGGCTACCGCCGCATAACGGTGATGAAGGAGGCGGGCGATCCGTGCGGAGGAAGGATATTCCTCTATCGGGGGCCGCGCGAGGGCGTGGCGGAGACCGTCCGTTTTCTAGAGCGGCAGTCGGTGCTTGTCGACTGCTCCGCGGTAGCGCCCGCCGCGCCACGGCCGCCGTCCGTCGCGGACGAACTCAAGGAGATCGCCGCGGCGGGCCTCTCGCGCGAATGCCGTGCGCTCTGTTCGGCGACGGGCCCGGTCGCGTCGGTCGACTGCGCGGACGGCGCGCGCCGCGAACTCGTCGTAATGGCGAGCAACGACTATCTTGACCTCGCGCGCGACCCGCGTGTGACGGAGGCCGCGGCCGAGGCCGTCCGCAGATGGGGCGCAGGTTCCGGCGGGTCGCGCCTCACGACCGGCACCCAGCCGCCGCACCTCGCGCTAGAGCGCCACCTCGCCGCGTTCAAGGGGACCGAGGCGGCCGTCCTTTACGCGACGGGCTACATGGCGAACGTCGGCGTGATCACCGCTCTCGCAAAGAAGGGCGACGTCATATTCTCGGACGCCTTGAACCACGCTTCCATCATCGACGGCTGCAGGCTCAGCGGCGCGGATGTATGCATATACCGCCACGCCGACCTTGACGACCTCGCCGCGCGTCTCGCCTCGGTGCGCGGCGCGCGCCGCCGGATAGCAGTCTCCGACGGCGTGTTCTCCATGGACGGCGATGTGCTCGACCTGCCCCGCTTTCTTGAAGTGTGCCGCGCCGCAGGAGCGGTCTCGATAGTGGACGAGGCGCATGCGACGGGAGTCGTCGGCGCGACGGGGCGCGGCCTCGCGGAGCATTTCGGCTGCGCACATCCCGACATAACTGTCGGGACGCTCTCCAAGGCGCTCGGGTCGGAGGGAGGTTTCGCGTGTGCAACGCACGAGACGGCGCGCTACCTCGTCAACAGGTCGCGGCCGTTCATCTTCTCCACGGCGCCCGGCGCGGCGGCGGTCGCGGCGGCAGATGCGGCGCTTTCAGTCCTCGAGGCCGAGCCGTGGCGCGTGGAGCGCCTGCGGGAGAATGTGCGCTTCCTCGCCGGTTCGCTGGCGAAGCTCGGCTTCAAGGCGGCGGCGGACTCCGCGATAGTGCCGGTGGCCATAGGCGACGAGCGCAGGGCGGTCGAGGCGGCGCGCGCTCTCGAGACGCGGGGGTTCCTCGTGTCGGCCATACGGTATCCGACGGTGGCGAAAGGCTCTGCGCGGCTGAGGCTCGCGGTCATGAGCGCCCACACGCGCGAGCAGCTCGCGGCCGTGTGCGCGGCGCTGAAAGATGTGGTATAATATCCGCCAAATGGCAACGGACGTAAAAGAGCTGATGGCGAAGGTGGGGAAGATCAGAATCCTCACAAGCCGCCTTATCGACGACCAGCTGAGCGGCGACTATCATTCGACGTTCAAAGGGCAGGGCGTCGAGTTCGACGAAGTGCGCCCGTATACGGTCGGCGACGACGTGCGGACGATCGACTGGAACGTGACGGCGCGCATGGGGGTCCCGTACATAAAGCGGTTTTCCGAAGAGCGCGAACTCACGGTTCTTTTCATGGTGGACGTCTCGGGTTCGCAGGGCTACGGCTCGCGCGGCCGCTCGAAGATGGAGCTTTCGGCGGAGGTGACGGCGCTTCTCGCGCTCACGGCGATACGCAACCAGGACAAGATCGGGCTGGTCCTGTTCTCCGACCGGATCGTGAAGTACATCCCGCCGCGCAAGGGCCGCGACAGCGTGATGCGCCTCGTGCGCGAGGTGCTCGCCGCCGAGGACGGCGCGGAGGGCGGGACCGATCTCGCCGAGGCGCTGCGCTTCGTGAACAGCGTGCAGAAGCGCAGGGCGGTCGTATTTGTGGTTTCGGACTTCCTGGCGGACGAGGCCGGCTTCGAAAAGCTTCTCCGTGCGACGGCGCGCCGCCACGATGTTGTATGCGTCCCTGTTTCGGATCCCGCAGAGAGCGATCTTCCCGACGTCGGGCTTGTTGAGCTGGAGGATCCCGAGACCGGCGAGCTCGTGCTCGTCGACACGTCAAGCCCGTCTGTGAGGCGCGCTTTCGCCGGAAAAGCGTCCGAAGACCGCGAGTCGCTCAAGCGGTTCTTCATGAAAACAGGGATTGACACAATGTCCCTCGCCACCGACCGGCCGTATATAGAAGAGGTGCGCGCGCTCTTCAAGCGCCGCGCCAGAAAGAGGTGACGCGGTGACGGCCTTTCTGATGCTGGCGGCGGCGCTTCTCGCGATGGAGCGCAACGGGATCGAACTAAAGGTGGACGGCGGGCCCGAGACGGTCGATCCCGCCCGGAGCGTGTTCGTAACAGTGACCCTTTCTTCGCCGCACGACGTGAAGGCGGTTCCGCCCGACCTGCGCGACAGGGTGCGCGGCTTCTCGCTCGCAGAGGATTTCGCCGAGCCGCCGAAGACGGGGAAAGACGGCCGCATCGTGCAGACGGTAAACTGGAAACTGGTCCCCGAGCCGTGCGCCGAGGAGTACAAGATCGCGCCGTTTCTGGTCGAGGCCTCGCCCAGGCTTCTCTCCTCGCGCGACGACGACGGCAGCCTTTCGTTCGTCGCGGGGCCGGTAAGGTTCGCCGCGCCCCCTGCACGCGAGCCCGTGACGGGCGGGATGGAGGTCGACCCCAGAAAAGACCTGCCGCCGCTCAGCTGGCGGCTCGTCGGCTGGATTGCCGCCGCGCTTGCGGCGCTGTGCATCGCGGCGTGGGGGCTTTGGCGCGCGCTCGCCTATATCGCGCGCCGCGTGAAGGAGCACAGGATGAGCCCCATCGAACGCGCTTGGGCCGAACTGGACAGGCTGCTCAAGAAGGGGCTTCCCGGACGCGGCAGATACAAGGATTTCTACGTGGAGCTCACGATGGTCGTGAGGCGCTACGTGCAGCGCAAGTACGGCATCCGCGCGCCCCACCTCACGACGGAGGAGTTCCTTCGCGAGTGCGGCGCAGAGCCGGGGCGCGCGGGCGATACTGCCTCTCTCGCGAAGTTCCTCGAGAGTGCCGACATGGTCAAGTTCGCCGGGGTCGAGGCGACTCCCGAGATGGCCGACGGCGCGACCGACGCCGCGCGCGGCTATCTTGAAAGCGACTCTGCGGAAAGGGGGGCGCGATGAGCTTCGCCAGCCCGGTGATGCTGCTTCTGTCGCTGCCGCTCGCGTTCGCTGCGTGGCGGCTTCTGCGGCGCGCGCGAAGGTCTGGCATAAGGTTCCCGGCCGTCTCAAGGCTCCCGGCGAAGTCGGCGGGATGGAGGGCGAAGGTCGCGGCGGCGTCGCCTTTCGTGATGCTGGCGGGGCTCGCGCTTCTCACAGTCGCCGCGGCGCGTCCGCGAACGCCGCTCGCGCACGGACGCAGATCGGTGGACGCGATAGCGATCGCGATGACGGTGGACGTCTCGGGGTCGATGGACGCTCTCGACCTCACGCCGAAGGGCGCAAGATTCTCGCGCGAGACCACGCGCCTCGCGGTGGTGAAGAAACTCTTCGCGGAGTTCGTGGAAAAGCGCCCCGACGATCTCATCGGGCTTGTGACCTTCGGCGGATACGCGGCTACGCGCTCGCCGCTCACCGCCGATCACGCGGCGCTTCTGAATGTGTTGAAGGGGGTGGAGATCCCGTCCGTTGCGCTCGACGCGCAGGGCCGCCCGATAGCGCAGGACGAGGCGATGACGGCGATAGGCGACGGGCTTGCGACGGCGCTTGCACGCCTCAAGGACGCGAAGCCGAAGTCGAAGATCGTGATACTCCTTTCGGACGGCGTCAGCAACACAGGCGCTGTCGATCCGGATGAAGCGGCCAGGGCGGCCGCGAAGATGGGCGTCAAGGTGTATGCGATAGGCGTCGGCACGCGTTCGCGCAACACCCCCATCATCGGGCGGGACTTCTTCGGGCGCGAGACCGTGCAGTATGCGGACATGACGTTCGACGAGAAGCAGCTCAAGTCCATAGCGTCCGTGACCGGCGGAACCTATTTCCCCGTGAACGACCGCGACTCGCTTGAAAAGGCGCTTGAAGAGATCGACCAGCTTGAGACGACGTCGCTCGACGCCGACACCTACGACAGGTGGGAGGAGCACTTTGCGGCGTTTCTCGTCGCAGGAGCGCTCGCGGTTTTCGCAGCCGTGTCGCTGTCGATGGCCTCGGCCCGCCGCATGGCCTAGCGCGGGCCCACCGTAGCGCGCCGGCCGCGGTGCCCGAGGGCGGTCGCGACAGTCGCTTGCGCGCACGGCGCATTATGTGGTATCATATGCGCAGTGCGGAACAAGCCGCATCGCAAGGAGAATACACATGAGCGAAACAGTTTGGAAGAAGTCCGAATTCCCCAGGGTGGGAATCCGCCCGATCATCGACGGACGCCGTCGCGGCGTCAGAGAGAGCCTCGAGGCGCAGACCATGGATATGGCGAAGACGGCGGCGCGGCTTATCGGCGAGAGCCTGCGCTACCCCGACGGTTCGCCGGTGGAATGCGTAATCGCCGACACCACGATCGGCGGCGTCGCAGAGGCCGCCGCGTGCGCAGAGAAGTTCAGGCGGGAGAATGTCGGCGTGTCGCTTTCTGTCACGCCGTGCTGGTGCTATGGCACTGAAACGATGGACGCCGATCCTGCAATTCCCAAAGCCGTCTGGGGCTTCAACGGAACCGAGCGCCCGGGCGCCGTTTACCTCGCCGCGATGCTCGCAGGCTACGCCCAGCGCGGGATGCCGGCCTACGGGATATACGGGCGCGAGGTGCAGGAGAAGGACGACAAGACGGTTCCCGCCGACGTGCGCGAGAAGATTCTGCGTTTCGTCAAGGCCGGTCTCGCCGTGGCGATGATGAAGGGCAGGAGCTACCTCTCCTGCGGATCGTCCGCGATGGGTATCGCGGGCAGTTTCGTGGACGTCTCGTTCTTCCAGTCCTATCTGGGGATGCGCCCCGAGAACATGGACATGTGCGAAATAGAGCGCCGCATATCCGAAGGCATTTACGACAGGGACGAATACGAAAGGGCCATAGCCTGGACGCGCAAGTGGTGCAAGGAGGGTAGAGACTACAACCCCAAGGCGATCCAGAAGACGCGCGAGGCGAAGGACCGCGACTGGGAATATGTCGTGAAGATGGCGATTGTCATGCGCGACATGATGGCGGGGAATCCGCGCCTCGCCGAGATGGGCTTCGGCGAGGAGGCTGCGGGGCGCAACGCGATCGCGGCGGGATTCCAGGGGCAGCGGCAGTGGACCGACCATTGGCCGAACGGAGACTTCATGGAGACGATCCTCAACAGCTCGTTCGACTGGAACGGCGTGCGCGCGCCGCACGTCGTCGCGACCGAGAACGATTCGCTCAACGGCGCTTGCATGCTGCTGATGTATCTGCTCACAAACCGTCCGTCGCTCTTCGCCGACGTCCGCACCTACTGGTCGCCGGAGGCCGTCAAGCGCGTGACCGGCAGGACGATGACCGGCCTCAACAAGGGTGGCTTCATTCATCTTCTCAACTCAGGCGCGTGCACGCTCGACGCGACCGGCGCCCAGCGCGAGAAGGGCAGACCGGTGATGAAGCCTTTCTGGGAGATAACCAAGAAGGACGTCGAGGCGTGCCTCAAGGCGACGAAGTGGGTCCCTGCGGGCGTGGAGTACTTCCGTGGAGGCGGGTTCTCGTCCAGTTTCCTCACCGAAGGCGGGATGCCGCTGACGATGACGCGCATATCCATCGTGAAAGGGCAGGGTCCGGTTCTGCAGATCGCGGAAGGCTGGTCCACGACCCTCCCGAAGGACGTTCACGAAAAGCTCATGCTGCGCACCAATCCCGAGTGGCCGTGCACGTGGTTCGTGCCCCGCATAACAGGGCGCGGCGCGTTCCGCGACGTGTATTCCGTCATGAACGGCTGGGCGGCCAACCACGGCGCCATCGCCTACGGGCACATCGGGGCGGACCTCACGACGCTCGCGTCCATGCTGCGCATACCGGTCGCGATGAGCAACGTTGCCGACGAAGACCGTTTCCAGCCTCACTGCTGGGGGCTGTTCGGCGCAGATGATCCTGTCGGCGCGGACTATCGCGCCTGCCGCAACTTCGGTCCCCTCTACGGAGCCTACTGACCATGCTCAAGGGCATTTCACCCGTTGTCTCGCCGACGCTTCTAAAGGCGCTGGCCGAGATGGGCCATGGCGACGAGATTGTTTTCTCCGACGCGCACTTCCCGGCCCACACGTTCAACGCAGGCGTGATACGCGCGGACGGCGTATCTGCCGACCGCCTTCTTGCAGGGGTCGCGCCGCTCTTCGAACTCGATTCTTACGCGACGCCTGTCGTAATGATGGAGGCCGTCCCCGGCGATACGCTCGATCCGGCCGTGGAGGCGGCCTACCGCGCGGCGCTCGGCTATGACGGCCCGGTGGAGCGCGTCGAGCGCCACGCCTTCTACGAACGCGCGAAGAAGGCGTATGCCGTCGTCGTGACCGGCGAGACGCGCAAATACGGGAATGTGATACTCAAGAAGGGCGTCACGCCGTCTGTCTGACGGCGCGGCGCGGACGGAAGGAGGTCTCCGATGAACGACGCAAGACTGGTGCAGCCGCGCATGACCGGCATTTTCACGATGCTGGTCGCATGCTTCGCCCTGTGGGGCGTGCTGAACAACATGACGGACAATCTTGTTCCGGCGTTCCAGAAGATATTCACCATGGATCAGTCCCGCGCGGGGCTCGTGCAGGTGGCGTTCTACGGGGCGTATGCGGTTCTGGCGCTGTTCGCGTCGGTGCTTGTGGAGGAGTTCTCCTACCGCAAGGGTGTTCTCGTGGGGCTTGGCGTATACATAGCGGGCGCGCTGATGTACATACCCGCGTGCCTTGTCCGCAGCTTCGACATCTACTTCATTGCGATATTCGTCGTGGCGAGCGGCTGTTCGCTGCTGGAGACGAGCTGCAACCCCTACGTTCTCTCGCTGGGCGATGAATCCACGGCTGTCCGCCGCCTCAACTTCGCGCAGATGTTCAACCCGGTCGGCTCGATAGCGGGAATATTTCTCGCCAAAGAACTCATCCTCGCCAAGCTCCATCCGAGCACCGCCGCCGAGCGCGCGCTTATGGACGAGGCGACGCTCGGCGCAATCGTCGACAAGGAGCTTTTCTGGGTATGCGTCCCGTATGTGGGACTCTGTGCGATAGCGGTTGTAATATGGCTCTTCTTTCTTGTCGGTGCGCGTCGGCATGACGCCGCAGACGGAAATGCGGGCGTTGGAAGACCCGCCCTCGGGCCGCGCCTCGCGCGCACCGCCGCTGCGGCGCTATGCGCTGTCGCGCCGCTCGCCGTCCTTTACGCGCTCTTCCCGCAGATGAACAAGATCGTCTGGATACTGTGCGGCATGACAGGCCCTCTGGCCTGCGTCGCGATAGTCCCGTCCTACAGGGCGATGCTTGTCACGCTTCTGCGCACGCCGCGCTACTGGTGCGGGGTTGTGGCGCAGTTCTTCTACATAGGCGTTCAGATAGCGGCGTGGACGTGGATGAACGCCTACTGCCAGAAGGAGCTCGGCGTCGAGAAGGACGTGGCGGCAAACTACTATCTTATAGCGATAGTCCTGTTCGTGGCGTGCCGCTGGACGACCACCGCGCTGATGAAGCGCTTCAATCCGGCGTCCATGATGGCGCTTTTCGCGTCCGGCGCGATCGCCGCGTGCGCAGGCGTCATGTATCTGCCGTCTACCGTTCTCTTCGGCGTGGCGGGTCTCAAGTTCAGCGGCAACGTGCTTTGCCTTGTGGCGATGTCGGGCTGCATGTCGCTCATGTTCCCGACGATATACGGAATCGCTCTCGGCGGACTGGACGCGCGTGCGGTGAAACTCGGCGCGGCCGGGCTTATCATGGCTATTCTCGGCGGCGCGGTGATAACACCGTGGATGGCGGATGTCATAGGCGACCCGGAGAGCGTTTTCGCCGCGCTCGTACCTTGCGCCGACGCGACATGGGACGGCAACCTGCGGCTTTCGAGCGCGACGCTACGCGCGTCGTTCGCGATACCCGCGATCTGCTTTGCGGCGGTTCTCGCCTACGCGCTCGCCTTTCGCCCCAGGCGGCGCGACGGCGAATGACAGGGTTTGCATGGCAGGCGACCCGGGCCTTGCCCGGACTTTGACCTGTGGCAGTTGACAGGCGGCGGGGTTTTTTGATATATTTACACCAACTTTCGGCGATCTAGGTGGGTCGAGCCGAGGGTTTGTTGTTGTTTTTTGACAAGAAGGAGCGAAAGAAATGGCGATGAACAACCAGTTGCTGGCGGTTGTACAGCACATTGAAAGTGAGCGTGGCGTGAGCCGCGAAATCGTTGTGACTGCGATCGAGCAGGCGATTCAGCAGGCGGCGCGCCGCAATCAGGACGTCACTACCGACCTCAAGGTCGTTATTGATCGCAAGGATCTTTCGCTCCATGTATACGACACTCTTGTCGCGTCAGACGAAGAGACCGGCCCGGGTTTCATCTCCCTCGCGCGCGCACAGCGTTTCAATCACGGCAATCCGGTCGAGGAGGGGCAGACGATACGCATCGAGATGCCTGCGGCGCGCCTCGGCCGCATCGCCGCGCAGACTTCCCGCCAGATGATCATGCAGAAGATTCGCGAGGCGGAGCGCACCAACACTTTTTCGGAATACAAGGACCGTGTCGGCGATATAGTTAGCGGAACGGTCTCGGCAGTGTCCCATCGCGACACATATGTCACCGTAGGGCGGACGGAGATGATTCTGCCGAGCCGCGAGCGCATCCCGACCGAGGACTACCAGGTAGGCGATCCGATACGCGCGATCGTGCTGAGGGTCGACCCCGAGGCGAAAGGGCCGAGCGTCATTCTCAGCCGTGCGAGCGGCAAGTTCCTCGAAGCGCTGTTCAGACTCGAGGTCTCCGAGATATCCGACGGTGTCGTCGAGATAATGGGTGTCGCGCGCGATCCCGGATATCGTGCGAAACTGGCTGTGAGGACGGCGAACGAGAATGTCGACCCCGTCGGCGCGTGCGTCGGCCAGCGCGGCAGCCGCGTGAGGGCGATCGTGAACGAGCTTTCGGGCGAGAAGATCGACATCGTCCGCTGGAACGAGGACATCCGCCAGTATGTCGCGGGCGCTCTCGCGCCGGCCAAGCTGGAGTCCATCGAGGTCGACACGCACCAGCGCAACACCGTCCATGTCATAGCGGCGGCCGACCAGTATTCGCTCGCCATCGGAAAGCGCGGCCAGAACGTGCGCCTCACGACCAAGCTCACAGGCTGGCATGTCGAAGTGAAGAAGTCGATGGCGACGGCGAGCTTTGAAGACCAGAAGGCCGAGGCCATAAAGGAGCTCGCCGAGACGTTCAGCGTGTCCACGGCGGTCGCGACCCAGATGGCCGACGCGGGCTATCTCACGGTGGAAGGCATTGTCGAGGAGGACGAGGCGAGCTTCATCGCCGCGACAGGTCTCGACGAGGTCACGGCGAAGGGCGTTTACGCCGCGGCGAAGGCCGTCGCCGAACTGACCGGCGCGGGCGGGCGCCCCGCCGTCGACGCTGATTCCGCCGCGACCGAAGAGGACGCGGAGTGACGTTGACGCCGAACGAGGATGCAGAAAATGAGGGTATACGAACTAGCGAAAGAAGCCGGTGTGACGAGTGCCGCCTTGCTGAAGGCCGCGGCCGACGCCGAACTTGACGCGACGAGTGCGATCAGCGTTCTGGACGATGGCGATGCGGAGGTTTTGCGAAAGGCCGTCGCGGGTCTCGCGAAGACCGACGTCAAAGCGGTGCGTGCGGCCAAGGCCGCGCGTGCGGCGGCGCTCGGGAAGGCGTGTGTCAAGAAGTCTGCGTCTGCGCTGGACAGGCATCTTGGAATCGCCAGGGCCGCGGCGGATGGCAAAAGCGTCGACACTAAGCTCGTGAAGGAGGAACCGGTCGTGACCGAAGCCGCCGCGTCTGCCGCAGAGCAGAAGCCTGCGGCGCAGCAGCCTCCCGCGGAAGAAAAGCCGGCCGCTAAGACCGAGGGTGCGGCGCGTCCGCAGCCGCTGCGTATGGCGCCGGGCGTGAAGCCGAAGATTGTGCCGTCCGTTTCGGCGACGCAGACAGGCCTGCGCGCAGGAGCGGGTTTCAGGCCTCTCCAGAAAGCGAAGCCCGCCGCGTCCATAACGATCACCGTCGCGACCAAGCCGCCGCCGAAGCCGGCGAAGCCCGCCGCCCAGAGGTCGGTCGTGAAAGTCGACGACTACGAGGACGAGCGCGGGCGCAAGGGCAGGAAGGGGCGCGAGCTCCAGAAGAGTTTCGACAAGCGCCAGACGAACGCCGCAGGCGCGGCGAAGCCCGTACAGCCGGGCGGCAGAATCTCGGTGAACGCGGAGTCGCGCGAGATTTCCATACGCGGCGCAGTGGTTGTGAAAGACCTTGCCGCGAAACTCGGCATCAAACCCAACAGGCTTATCGCAGACCTTATGAGTCTAAAGGTTCTCGCGTCCATCAACCAGCGCGTCGAGCCTGACGTCGCGACGAAGGTGGCCGAGAAGTACGGCTTCAAGGTGGTGATAGAGCACGCGCGCGACAAGGCGGCGGCGAAGCCTGTTCTCAAGGCGATCGACGCCGACGACCTCATACCGGAGGATCCGCCCGAGTCTCTTCAGCCGCGCGCGCCGGTCGTGACCTTCCTCGGCCACGTCGACCACGGCAAGACGACGCTCATGGACTGGATTCGCAAGGAGCATGTTGCGGCCGGCGAGGCAGGCGGCATAACCCAGCAGATAAGCGCCTACCAGGTGGAGATCGCGGGGAAGAAGATCACATTCCTCGACACCCCCGGCCACGCCGCGTTCAGCGCGATGCGTGCGCGAGGCGCGCAGATAACCGATATTGCGGTTCTGATCATCGCGGCGGATGACGGAATCATGCCGCAGACAGAAGAATGCATACGCGTGGCTCGGCAGACGGGCGTGCAGATAATGGTCGCGATCACCAAGACCGACAAGCCTACCGCCAACATCGACCGGGTCAAACAGCAGCTGCAGAAGCACGGCCTCACGCCGGAAGACTGGGGCGGCGATATAATCTGCTGTCCGGTTTCAGGAATAACCGGGATGGGTGTCGACGCGCTTCTTGAGAACATCCTCGTCCAGGCGGAGGTTCTCGAACTTACGGCCAACCCGAAACGCCGCGCAAACGGCTATGTGATCGAAGCCGAGCTGCAGCAGGGCCTGGGCCCCTGCGCGACGCTGCTCGTCACGGGCGGGACGCTCAAGGTCGGCGACGCGATACTTATAGGCGAGCATTTCGGCAAGGTGCGCGCGCTCATCGACGACCACGGCCGCCGGGTGAAGGAGGCCCCGCCCGCGATGCCCGTCAAGTGCACGGGACTTTCGGGCGTTCCCGAGGCGGGAGCAGAGTTCCGCGTCATGCTCGACGAGAAGCGTGCGCGCACGCTCGCAGAGCAGACCGCACAGGAGCGCAAGGAGCAGGAGCTCTCCAGCTCCAAGGCGGCGACGCTCGACGCTCTCATGAGCCGCATGGCGGCGGAGGGCAGGCGTGAGCTTAACGTCATTGTGAAGTCTGACACGCGCGGCTCGCTGGAGGCGATCGTCGAGGCGCTCGGACAGATCAAGTCCGAAAAGGTCGGCCTCAACATCATCGCCACCGGTACAGGAAACGTCTCTCTCACGGATGTGAAGACCGCGGCCGCCGGCAAGGCCGTCATCGTCGGCTTCGACATATCGAACGATTCGGGCGTGCAGCAGCAGGCGCGTCACGACGGCGTGAGGATAAATTCCTTCCGCATCATCTACGAGCTTATCGACCATGTCAAGAACTGCATGCTCGACCTTCTGCCGCCCGAGTACCGAGAAGCGATCAAGGGCCATGCGGAGATCAAGGCGATATATGATATCGGGAAGCTCGGCAAGATCGCAGGCTCCCAGATGCTCGACGGTTCGCTTGTCGCGAAGGAGCGCTTCCGCATCAAGCGCGGCCGCGAGCAGGTGTGGGACGGCAAGGTGCAGACGCTGCGCCACTTCAAGGACGAGGTCAAGGAGGTCTCGGGCCAGCAGGAGTGCGGCGTGTGCTTTGCAGGCTACGAGGACTTCAAGGTCGGCGATGTCATCGAGTGCTACGTCCTCGAAGAGCTGCCGCGCACCCTGTAGGAGACCGCGATGGGAGTCGACAGACTTGAGAGGGTGAACAGTCTGCTGCGGCGCGTAATCGCCGAGGCGATGCACCAGGTCATGCAGGGCGACACTGTCGCGCCCGGGCTGATAACCGTCACGGACGTGAAGTGCGGCAAGGATCTGCGCGATGCGACCGTGAAAATTTCTGTCTTCGGCGATGACGCGCTCAAGGAGACCGCGATGCAGCACCTCACGCACAACGCGAGGCGCTTTCAGCAGATAATCAACCGCGAGGTGCGCATGAAGTTCACCCCGCGCCTCGTGTTCCAGCTGGACCGTTCGCTCGAGAAGGGCGACGAGGTGCTGGCGATACTTTCGAAGCTAGAAGATGGCCAATCTCACACAGCTGCGGATTCTTGAGAATCTAGACGGATTCCTTCTTGTCGACAAGCCGGCGGGCATTGCGTTTTCGTCTGTCGTGAAGACGGTCAAGCGCAAGTTCAATCTCGTCAAGGTGGGTCACGGAGGTTCGCTTGATGCTGCAGCGACAGGGCTCCTCGTCCTGCTTGTCAACGACGCCAACAAGTACGTCGGCGATGTTATGGGCGCGGACCGGTCGTATGAGGGCGTGATGCGCCTCGGGCTCGCGACAAACACCCACGATGTGCAGGGCGAGGCTGTCGGTGGCGCTGCGCCCGAATGCGGCTGGCGGGGCGTGGCGTTCCGCGAGCGCGTCGCGTCGGTTCTGCCGGAGTTCAAGGGCGATGTATTCCAGACGGAGAGCCGCTGGTGCAGCGTGAGACGCGAAGGGACTGCTTCATACGAGGTGGCCGATACAGGCGAACACAAGCCTTTCCTCGCCCACGTGTACCGGTTCGACGTCGGCGAGGCTGGTGAAGACGGGAGGATGCCGTTTTCTTTAAGCGGCACAAAGGGCCTTATAGTCCGCACTCTCGTTAACGATTTCGGCGCGTCGCTGGGATGCGGCGCGACGCTTGAGAGCCTTCGCAGACTCAGCGTAGGCAGGTTCAAGGTCGAAGACGCGATTCCGTTCGACAGACTTCTGCAAACCGAGATGAAGGATTTCCCCTCATGCATAACGCCTCTCGGCGCGGGCTTGCGGTAGGCTTTTTCGACGGGGTCCACCTCGGCCATCAGGCGATTCTGCGCGGGGCGTCGGCGGCGCTCACGTTCCGCAACCACCCGCTTTCGGTTCTTGCGCCCGAGAGGGCGCCACGGCTGGTGATGTCCGCTGAAGAGCGCATCGCGGCGATGCGCGCCTGCGGAGTTGGAAAAGTGATCGTGCTTGATTTCACTAAAGAGCTTGCGCAGATGCCGGCGCGTGAGTTCGCCTTGCGGCATCTCGCCGACCCTGCGTGGGGCGGTGTTGTGAGGTGCGGCGGCAACTGGCGTTTCGGACGCGGCGGCGAGGGCGACGCGGCGCTTCTAAGGAGTCTCGGCCTGGCTGTGGAGGTTTTACCGTATGCGGTGCATGACGGCGGGCGCATATCATCGACGCGCATAAGGG
>OCTX011603731.1_pt1 | contig 14548 bp, 13 predicted proteins | sample 1539691 | NCBI WGS metagenome assembly OCTX01 (sample SAMN02144231, study PRJEB22623) | gut metagenome | biome: sheep rumen | host: Ovis aries | place: New Zealand | reverse complement strand
TAGTAATTTTATTACAAATGATAAATTATACTTACTTAGTACAAAAGAATTATGGGGAAAAGATGGTACCACTAATATAAATATTTATGACAATGCTGAGTTAGAAACAAGACAATTAGATTATTATAAGGATAAAGGGGTAACAACAGATGAAAATACATATAGTCCAGCTATTAAAAATTATAATGGGTATCCTAATTATTGGTGGCTTCGTACAGCAGTTTCTACTAATAATACCGATTTCTGCTTTGCTATGCATAATGGCAATTGGAGGAGTACTTTTTCCTTTAGTGTTTATGGTATTTCTCCTGCTTTTAAAATTCAGTAGAAAATCGTATGTAAAGTAGGTCTTTTTGACTTGCTTTTTTTTGTATAAAAAGCAACGCCAGAAAATGATTATTTAGTTTTTTGAAATATTGTATGTAAAGAAAAGTCAATACTTTTTTTTCTCATATCTTTTTGTTATTATGGTGTTGAGGTGCAGAAAATGAGTGAACAAATTATGAAAGAAATTGCTAGTAACTTAAATATCACAGAAAAGCAGGTCGAAAGTGTATTAAAGTTATTAAGTGAGGGTAATACAATTCCCTTTATTGCTAGATATAGAAAAGAAGTTACAGGAGCTCTTGATGAGGAAACTATAAAAAAAATAGAAGAGGTTTATACTTATCAAGAAAATTTATTAAAAAGGAAAGAAGATGTTATTCGATTAATAGATGAAAAAGGGATGTTAACAAAAGAAATAGAAGAGGCTGTAATGGCTTGCTCTAAATTGGTGGAAGTTGAAGATATTTATCGTCCATATAAGGAAAAGAAAAAATCTAAGGCAACTGAAGCTATTGCGCTTGGACTTGAACCATTGGCTAAAATGATCATGGCATTTCCTACCAGTGGCGATATTAATTCTTTAGCATCTAAATTTCTTACTGATAAAGTTGTTGATGTCGAATCTGCTATTAAAGGGGCTTGTTATATTATAGCAGAATGGATTAGCGATAATGCGGCTTATCGTAAATGGATAAGAAACTATTTCTATAAAAATGGTGTTATTCTTACTAAAATTAAAAAAGGTGCAGTAGACAATAATAAAATATATGAAATGTATTATTCATATAGTGAGTCTGTAAAATATATAAAGCCACATCGGATACTTGCCATTAATAGAGGAGAAAAAGAAAACGTACTTAGTGTAAGTATTGATGTTGATAAGGAAGAAATTGTTGATTTTTTGAAGAAAAAATTGATTAAAAATAGTAAAAGCTTTGTATGTAGCTATGTAATTGATGCTATAAAAGATTCTTATAAAAGATTAATTGGCCCTTCTGTTGAACGTGAGGTTAGAAGTGAGCTAACTGAAAAGGGAGAAGAAGCTGCAATTGCTAATTTTGGTAAGAATTTGGAGGCTTTGTTATTAACTCCACCAATGAAAGAGCAAGTTGTTCTTGGTTTTGACCCTGGTTATGTTAATGGTTGTAAATTAGCTATTGTTGATAATACAGGAAAATATTTAGATAGTATAGTTATTAAACCATTCCTAAAAGGGCAAGAGGAACGAAATATTAAGGCTAGTAAAGAAATTGTTGCACAGCTCATAAAAAAATATAATGTGGATATTATTGCTATAGGCAATGGTACGGCATCTCGTGAGTCTGAAAAACTATGTAGTGAGATGATTCATGAGTATAATTTAAAGTGTAAATATGTAATTGTTAGTGAAGCAGGAGCATCAATATATTCTGCTTCGAAACAGGCAATAGATGAATTCCCTGATTTGGCTGTTGAAAAAAGAAGTGCTGTTAGTATTGGTCGTAGACTTCAAGATCCTTTGGCAGAACTTGTTAAAATACCTCCTGAAGGAATAGGTGTGGGATTATATCAGCATGATGTTAGCCAAAGTAAGTTATCTAGTTCGTTAGATTTTGTAGTAGAAAAATGTGTTAATAGTGTAGGAGTTAATATTAATACAGCATCACCATCCCTACTTAGTTATGTTTCGGGTATTACTAAGGCTGTGATAAAAAAAATATTAAATTATCGTGATAGTGTTGGAAAGATTCTATCAAGAGAAGAATTAAAGAAGAATAAAGTATTATCTGATAAAGTTTATGAACAAGCTATAGGTTTTTTGCGTATTACAGGTGGGGAAAATATACTTGACTCTACGGCTATTCATCCTGAAAGTTATGAAATAGCAAATAAACTATTAAAAGAATTTAATTGTACTAGTATTGATGTTGGGACTGATAAATTAATAAAGCAGCTTGATAATATAAATGTTCTTGAATATGCTGAAAAATTAGGCGTTGATATTTATACTCTAGAAGATGTTATTAATAGTTTAAAAAAGCCTAATTTGGATCCGAGAGACAACTATCCTCAGCCAATATTAAAGAGTGATGTGCTTGATATTAAGGATCTTTCTATAGGTATGAAATTACAAGGAACAGTTAGAAATGTTGTTGATTTTGGCCTTTTTATAGATATTGGATTGCATGAAGATGGTCTTGCTCATATATCTAAGATATCAAAAAGCTTTGTTAAGCATCCTAGTGATTTATATAGTGTTGGTGATATTGTTGATTGCTGGGTAGATGATATTTCTTTAGAAAAGAACAAGGTTAGCTTAAGGTTGATTGAGCAATAGTGATTGCTCTTTTTTTTGCTTCTTATATGACTGTTTTTTTTTGCTTTTTTCTATTTTTTAATTACATAAAGATAAATATCACTTGTAAATTTTATAAAAAAAACAAAATCTTTTTACATCTGATGACATGTGTAAATACATTGTAAATAGTTTAAAAGAAATTAGGTTATATAAAAATGTTTTATATCATGTTTTTTTTGCTGTTTTTCTAAGAAAAAAAGGATACTTTTAAAAATAAATGTGAAAAAAAGCAAAAAAAAATATTGCTTATTTTTTAGCAAAATGCTACTATGGTTTTAGCCTAAGTGAGGTGATTGAATGCTATGTGGAATGAAGTTCTTGATAATTTAGTTGTTGTTAAAAGAAGTGGTCAGAGAGTAAGTTTTGATGCCTCAAAGATTGCAGTTGCTATTAGAAATGCTTTTTGCGTTATTTATGATAATGAAGAGGGAAAAAATGTTCATACTGTTTTTAAAGAAGTTTTAACATATATTAATGATAATTATAAAGAACGAAAGACAATTAATGTTGAAGATATTCAGGATATTATAGAAAACAAGCTTAGTGAAATGGGATATCAAGAAGTTTTTGATGCTTTTAGAGAGTATAGACAAGAAAGAGCAGCATCTAGAAGAATTTCTAATGGTAAACAGCAGCATAAGTTTGTAAGAGTTGTCGAAAGATTAGAAAAAGAAAGTGAAAAATTTGATAGTTATGAAAGTCCAAATGCAATGCTAAGTAGTTTTGGAAAAATTGTTTCTTCTGAATATGCTAAAGCTTATATATTAGATAATAAGTTTGTAAGAGCAATTGAGGAAGGCAAAATATATATTCATAATTTAGATAGTTTTTTACTTGGGTATATTTCAAATATTCATTTAAAGCTGAGTATTAATGATGATGATTATTATTTAGATGATTTTTTAAATAATATTATTAACTCTTCTAATGAAGTTAGTTCTGAGATAGGAATTAATAATTTAGATTCTATATTGAAAAGATTTTTTTTAGGGTTTTATAAAAGAAACTTTTTGAAGGAGTTAGAGAAGTATTTTAAATTTATAGGAGTTTATGAATTTGTAAATTTTAAAAAAATTCAAGATATTATTTCTAATATTAATGATATTGATATTTCAATTTCAAGATTTGAGTTTTTCTTGGTTAATTCTAAAATAAGGGATATTTTTGAAATAGTATTAGAGAGTGTATTTAAAAGAACAAAAAGTTATATTCATGATACTATATATAGAATATTTAATGCTATTAAGGCAAATGATTTTGTAAGTAGTATTTACTCAATTAGTATTGGAAACAAAGAAAATAGTAGAATTTGTTCTTTGATTCGTGAAAATGTTATTTGTTATTTGAATGATAATAATTATTTAGCTAATATACATGTAATTTTTAAAGTCTATTTAGAGTCAACAGGAGAATATTTACAAAAACTTGCTAGTTTAGTAATTAGTAATAAGAATATTTCTTTTTCATTTTCTAAGAAAAATGAAAGTAATGCCGATTACGATGTTGAATATTTTAGTGATGGTCTTAAGATCTGTGATAATATTAAGCAATCTAATGGAAAAATGTTTGTTGCTAAAACGTCTATTAATTTAGGCCGGCTAGGCTTAAAGTGTCTTAATAATAAAAACTTTGATGATTTTTATGACGAACTTGACCAGCTACTTGAATTGACTAAGAATGAATTACTATTTATGTTTGAAAATTTAGGTAATAAAAGTAAAGATAATTATACAACTTTATTTAATGGAAATGTTTTAGGTGATGAAAGGCTAGATAGTGGTCAAAGAATTCGTAAAGTACTTAAGTTTGGTGTTTTAGGTATTGGACTTATTGGATTAAAGGAATGTGTAGAGTCATATCATAAAGAAAGTGATAAGCAGTACGATTTTTTATTTAAATTGTTAAATTATTTAAATGAGAGAGTAAAGCAATTTAGTATAGATACAAAATTAAATTTTGCTATTTTTGAATCTGGATCACTTGTTGCTAGAAAATGTTTTGTTGAATTAGATAAATCTATTTATGGTATTCATAAAAATATAAATGAAGAAAAATTATATGACTTGATATGCAATGCAGATTTTTTATCTAATTATAGTGATATTGCTAAAGTACAAAATTTATTACCTGGTGGTAATTTAGCTATTATTAAGATATCAAAAAGAGCTAACAATAAGAAAATTGTTGATTTAATGAAAGAATTAATGCAGGCTGGAGTTTGTTTTGTTCATCTGAAAGTAGGTGAAAAATGAGGATAGGTGGTTTTCAAAAATTAACGTTGCTTGATTATCCTAATAAAACAGCATGTATCATTTTTACTCAAGGATGTAATTTTAATTGCTCTTATTGTCATAATTCAGAATTAATTCCTTGTGGTAATAGTGAAGTAGATGAAAATGTTATTTTTGATTATTTAGACAAGAGAAAAAAATTGCTAGATGGTGTGGTTATCAGTGGAGGAGAACCTACTATTCAAAAAGACTTAGTTAATTTTATTAGAATAATTAAAGAAAAAGGCTTTGATGTCAAGTTAGATACAAATGGTACTAATCCAGAGATTATTACAGAATTAATTGATAAGCATTTAGTTAACTATATTGCAATGGATATAAAAACTGTTTTTGATGAGTATGAAGATATTATTAAATGTAAGACAAGTATTAATAATATAAAAAAAAGTGTAGAAATTATACTTAATAGTAATGTTGAATATGAATTTCGAACTACTATTATTAAAGATATTCATGATATAGATAAGATTTTAAAAATTTGTGATTTATTTAAGAAAAACTATTATATTCAAAATTTTGAATTAAGTGAAAATGTTAGAGATAAAACATTAAAATCTTTTTCTCAAGATGAATTAGAAAAAATAGAAATAGTATTAAAAGAAAGGTTTCCTAATGTAATTATTAGGGGAGAATGAGGAGATAAATATGTATAAAGTAAGAAATAGAGATGGAAAGATTATTCCTTTTGAAATAGAAAAGATTAAAAAGGCAATTATAAAAGCATTTGAAGCTGAAAAAACAAATTATGATGAAAATGTAATTGATTTTTTAGCATTAAAAGTAACAGCTGCTTTTGGTCCTGATATAAAAAATAATATAATTGATGAAGAGGTTATTCAAGATAAGGTTGAGTATGTATTATCACAAGCTGGATATTCTAATATAGCCAAAGCTTATATTTTATATCGAAAATTACACGAAAAGCAAAGAAAGATTGAGTCAACGATATTGGACTATAAACAATTAGTAAACAGTTATATCAATGTTACAGATTGGAGAGTAAAAGAAAATTCTACTGTTACTTATTCTGTCGGAGGGTTAATATTAAATAATTCAGGTGCTATTACAGCTAATTATTGGTTAAGTGAAGTTTATGACGAAGAGATAGCCAAGGCACATCACAATTGCGATTTTCATATTCATGATTTATCAATGCTTACAGGCTATTGTGCTGGTTGGAGTCTAAAACAGTTAATTCAAGAGGGATTAGGTGGTGTTCCCGGAAGAATTACTAGTAGCCCTGCAAAACATTTATCTACTTTGTGTAATCAAATGGTTAATTTCCTAGGTATTTTACAAAATGAATGGGCGGGTGCGCAAGCATTTTCTTCATTTGATACATATTTAGCTCCATTTGTTAAAGTTGATAAATTATCTTATTCTGAAGTAAAGCAAGCAATACAATCATTTATTTATGGTGTTAATACTCCTTCTAGATGGGGAACACAGGCGCCATTTACTAATATTACATTAGATTGGACTGTACCTAATGATTTAGCTGAATTAAATGCAATTGTTGGCGGAGTGGAGCAAGACTTTAAGTATAAGGATTGCCAAAAAGAAATGGATTTGATTAATAAAGTATTTATTGAAATTATGGTTGAAGGGGATGCCAATGGTAGAGGTTTCCAATATCCAATACCAACATATTCTATTACAAAGGATTTTGATTGGTCTGAAAGTGAAAATAATAAATTATTATTTGAAATGACAGCAAAGTATGGCACTCCATATTTCTCAAACTATGTAAATAGTGATATGGAACCAAGTGATGTTAGAAGTATGTGTTGTCGTCTAAGACTAGATTTAAGAGAACTTAGAAAGAAAAGTGGTGGGTTCTTTGGAAGTGGTGAATCTACTGGCTCAATTGGTGTAGTAACAATTAATATGCCAAGACTTGCGTATACATCTGAAACAGAACAAGAATTTTATGAGAAATTAGAAAATTTAATGAATTTGGCTGCTAGAAGTTTGAAAATAAAAAGAAATGTTATTACTAAATTGTTGGACGAAGGATTATATCCATATACTAAGAGATATTTAGGAACTTTTAATAATCATTTTTCTACAATTGGTTTAGTGGGTATGAATGAAGCTAGTTTAAATGCTAAGTGGATAGGTGAAGATTTATCACATGAAAAAGCGCAAAAGTTTACCAAGGAAGTTTTAAATTTTATGAGAGAGAAACTATCCGATTATCAAGAAGAATATGGAGATTTATATAATTTGGAAGCAACGCCTGCAGAGTCAACATCTTATCGTATGGCAAAGAAAGATAAAGTTTTATATCCAAATATTATTACAGCATCTGATGATGATACTCCTTTTTACACTAATAGTTCTCATTTACCAGTTGGATATACAGAGGATATTTTCGAAGCATTAGATATACAAGATGAATTACAAACCTTATATACATCTGGAACTGTATTCCATGCTTTCTTAGGTGAAAGATTGAAAGATTGGAAAACTACAGCTAATTTAGTTCGTAAGATATCAGAAAATTATAAATTGCCATATTATACGATTAGTCCTACATATTCTGTTTGTAGTAAACATGGATATTTAAAAGGAAAGCATTCAAAATGTCCAAAATGTGGAGGAGAAGTAGAAGTTTATAGTCGTATTACAGGGTATTATAGACCAGTAAAGAATTGGAATGATGGAAAGTCAAAAGAATTTACTATGAGAAAAGAATATAATTTAAAAAATAGTAATTGCAAAAAAACAGATTCACAAGAAGAATGTTGTAATGATAAATGTGAAAAAATGAAAGATGATTTAATCTTGTTTGGATCAAAAACTTGTCCAAATTGTGCTTCTGCTAAAAAATTATTAGAAAATGTTAAAGTTGGGTATCGTTTTGTTGATGCGGAAGAAGAAGTTGAATTAACAAAAAAACTTGGTGTTAGACAAGCTCCTACTCTTGTGGAGATAAAAAAAGGTAAGATTAATGTAATCCCTAATCTTTCAAATATTAAAAAATATGTAGAATCTATAAAAAAAGGAAAGTAGTTTATGTATGATGTTATGATTGTTGGTGGAGGACCTGCTGGTATTACAGCAGGTATCTACTGCGCTAGAGCTAATTTAAAAACAATTATCTTCGAGAGGGAGTGTATTGGAGGTCAAATTGCTTCTACTCCTTCTATTCAAAATTTTCCTGGTTTTGTTTCTATAAAGGGAGCGGAATTTGCTAACAATTTATATGAACAAGCTGTTAATTTGGGTGTTGATATTGTTATAGAAGAAGTTTTAGATATTAAACCTGGGAAAATTAAAAAAATTATAACGGATTTAGGAGAATATAAAGCAAAGACAGTGATTATTGCAACAGGTGCAAAACATCGACTTTTAAATTTACCGAATGAAGAAAATCTTATTGGAAAAGGTATATCTTTTTGTACATCTTGTGATGGAGCATTTTATAAAGGATTGGATGTAGCAATTGTTGGTGGAGCTAATACGGCGGTTACTAATGCTTTATACATGGCTAATTTGTGTAGAAAAGTATACTTGATTTATCATGGTAATAAATTAAAGTGTGAAAAAGCTTTGGAAGATGGTTTATATGAAAAAGATAATATAGAAATTTTGTATAATACGGATGTTACTGAAATTATTGGTGAAGAGGAATTAACAGAAATCATTATTGCAAGAGATAATAAAATTGAGCATTTAAAGGTTCAAGGAATGTTTTTGTCAATTGGAATGAATGCTGAAACAGCTTTAGTTCAAGATATGCTTCCTCTAAGTGATAAAAAATATGTTTTGAGTGATGATTGTACTACAATTGAACAGGGAATTTTTGTCGCGGGTGATTGCAGGAATAAGAATCTTAGACAACTGACAACAGCAGTCTCTGATGGTGCTGAAGCTGCTAATTTTGCTATTCATTATTTAGAAAATGAGGCTGTTTTAGCTAGTACAGTTTAGGAAATGGTTGGATAATGAAGGTAAGAGTTAGAGGCTTTGAAATAGCAAAAGGCTGGGAAGATAAGGATATACATATACCTGTTAGAAAAACATCCCAATCTGCTGCTTATGATATAGAAGCTGCTGAAGATGTAGTAGTTCCAGTTTATGTTCCTGGTATTAAGCCAACGTTTATTTCTACAGGGTTAAAAGCTTATTGTCAAAGTGATGAATGTTATTTTTTAATTAATCGTTCAAGTGGTCCCAAAAAAGGTTTAATAATGCCACATGGCTTTGGCCTTATTGATGCTGATTATTATGAAAATATTGAAAATGATGGTCATTTTCTGATTCAAGTATTTAATTGTAGTAATCATGAAATTCAGATAAAAAAAGGTGATGTTGTGGCTCAAGTAATGTTTACAAAATATTTGGTTTGTGATAATGATAATGCTATAGGTAAAAGACTTGGTGGTTTTGGATCTACAGATGTGTAAAAAGTGTTTTTTGTCGAACACTTTTTTTTTGTTGTTTTGTCGAATGCATAGAATGTTTTTTTATTTTTTATTATTTTATTTTTAGAAAGGAGGATAATGAAAAATCTATTAGAATATGATGGGTTAATATATAGCATTATAAATAAATATTCTAATCGATATGATTTAGAAGATTTGTATCAAGTTTCTATGGTTGGGTTAATAGATGCTTTAAATCATTATAAAGATGGCTATGGTACTAAATTTTCTAGCTTTGCTTATTATTATATTGTAGGTGAAATAAATAAGTATATTCGTCAAAATAGTGGTTTAAAGATTGGTAAAGGATTTATACAGTTGAAGAGTAGAATAATAAAAGCTAAGGATATAATGATGCAGAAACTTGGGAGAGAACCCACAAATTTAGAAATATCTTTGTTTTTAGAAGTAGATGAAGGTTTAGTTGAAGACGCAATTTTAGCAACTAGTGATGTTGATTCTTTAGACGATAGCTATGAAAAATATAAATCATATGATGACATTAGTATGAATCCTGACATTTTAGACTTGCATTTGGAACTTGAAAAACTTTCAGAAGATGAAAGGAAGCTTATTGTTGTTAGATACTATAATGATCTTACACAAAGCGAAGCTTCAAATGTATTAGGTATGAGTCAAGTTCAAGTTTCTCGTAAAGAAGCAAAAATTCTTCAAAAACTTAGGGAAAATTTATAACCTTAAGTTTTTTTTTGAATAAAAAATTTTCTTTTGGTTATTATATTTCTAGGTGAGAAAATGAAAAATACAAGATATGAAAAAATAGCTAATTTTCATAAAGCTCCAGAAAAGCGATTAAGAAATGCATTAGTGGCTTTTCTTAGTGGAGGTATGATGGGATTTTTAGCAGAGGGAATCATTGAAGTTTTGTGTTGCTTTTTTGGAATCAGTAGGGTAGAATCAGCTACTTTTATGATTGTTTTTTTTATTTTTTTTGCGAGTTTATTTACAGCTCTTGGCTTTTTTGATAAATGGGTTACTAAATTAAAATGTGGATTATTGATTCCAATTACAGGCTTTGCCCATTCTATGACCAGTAGTAGTATGGATTATCGGCGTGAGGGACTAATATATGGAATAGGTTCTAATATGTTTAAGTTGGCAGGAAATGTTATTTTATATGGAGTTCTTTCGGCGTGGTTTTTTGGAATGATTCGTTTTATGATAGGAGGGTTAGGATGACATTTTTTTATAATAATGTCTTTTTAGAAAATACAGCAACTATCGTTGGCCCATATGAAAAAAATGGTCCACTTTATAAATATTTTGATAAGACATATTCAAATTTTTATTTTGGTGAGAAGTCTTTTGAAAAGGCAGAAATAAAATTGGTTAAAGATTCTTTAGTAATGATTATGAAAAAAGTAGGCATTTCTAAAAAAGACGTGGATTTAGTAATTGGAGGAGATTTATTAAATCAGATTGCTGCTTCTACTTATGGTTGTTGTGGGGTTGGCAAAGGTTTTGTTGGTGTCTATGGTGCATGTAGTAGTAGTGTTTTAGGTCTTGTTATTGCTTCCAATTTTATAGAAAGTGGCTTTATTTCTAATTCTATTTGTCTTGTTTCTTCTCATAACATGACTAGTGAAAAACAATTTAGATATCCTACTGAGTATGGAGCTCCAAGACCTAATAGTGCTACATTTACATCTACTGGAGCAGCAGCAGCTTTTTTAACTAATGAAAAAACAGAAGTTAAAGTTGAATGTGCCACTTTAGGTAGAATTGTAGATTATGAGCAAAATAATCCAAATGATATGGGAAGAGTAATGGCTCCAGCAGCTATAGATACTCTAGTTCGTCATTTTAAAGAGACGGGAAGATCTGTTAAAGATTATGATTTAATTGTAACTGGTGATTTAGGTGTATATGGTAAGGAAATTTTAAAGGATTATATGTTATCATATTATGATATTTGTTTGGATAGTACTTATAATGATTGTGGAGTTATGTTGTATGATTTAAAAAAGCAAAAAGATATTAAGGCTGGTGGAAGTGGACCTGTATGTAGTGCGTTAGTGACTTATTCTTATATATATGACCAGTTAAAGCAGAAAAAATTAAAAAGAGTACTTTTATTGGCAACTGGAGCTTTGTTTTCTCCTATTCTTTTATATCAGAAGGAAAATATTAATTCTATTTGTCATGCAATAAGTTTGGAGGCGATTTGATGCTGTTGGTTAACTCTTTTTTCTTTTGTGGATTTGTATGTATGATTTCTCAAATAATCTTGGATAATACTAAATTAACCCCTGGACATATTACATCAATTTTAGTTGTATGTGGTGCTTTTTTGGATTCTTTTAGTATTTATGATATGCTTATTAAATTTGTAGGTGGAGGAGCTCAATTACCAATTACTAGTTTTGGACATTCTCTTATTCATGGTGCTTTAGCTAAGGCTGAAAGTTTTGGTATTATGGGAATTTTTATGGGAATGTTTGATTTAACTGCCACAGGTATTAGTGCCGCTATTATATTTGCCTTTTTAGCATCTTTGTTTTTTAAGCCAACTGATTAATTTACATGTAAAATTATAAAATATATGGATTTTATTGTCGTTTTAAAAAAAAATCATATATAATGTAGATAGAAGATAGAGGTGAGCCTAATGTATATTGTGTATGTAATATTTGCAGTGGTGTTGATTTTGTCATTTATTACTGGTATTATTGTGCTTATTTCCGAAAGTAAAAATAAGAAAAAGAAGTTGATTTTAGATAATGGTAAGATTGTAGATAGGGAAGTTTTATGATAAAGTCTATTGGTAAATTTTGTAAGTTTGTAGTAAATTCTATTCAATTAGGTTTTTATTATATTTGTCTTGTTTTTTCTAAAGGGTTCTTTTTCTATTTTTATATAATTTCTCTTTTATTTGAAAAAATATTTCGGGTGTCGTTTTTTACTAAAGTTAAAGTTTATTTTAAAGAGAAGCAAAATAATCCAGTAGCTTTTTTGATGCTTGTTTTTGCTTTTTATGTAGGTGTTTTTCTTTATTCATATTTGTATGTTGACAAAAATGATATAAAATATGTTGATAAAGAAATAATTCAAGATGAAGTGGTTCAGGAGAAGTCAATTGCTAGTGATAAAGAAACATATAAAGATAATGAGATTAATTTGTTCAGAAAATATGGAAAAATGGATATTAATCAGGTTAATTTTTCTGAATTAAAACAGACTAATGAAGAGGTTGTAGCTTGGATTATGGTTGATGGAACAAATGTAAATTATCCTGTTGTTCAGACAAAAGATAATGATTTTTACTTAAATCATGATATTAAGAAAAATCCTAAGGCTAGTGGTTGGGTTTTTACTGATTATAGAAATTCAATGGATTTGGTTGATAATAATACTATATTTTATGGCCATAATTTGTTAAACAAGACAGCTTTTGGGAGCTTGTCTAATGTGTTTACTGATAAATGGTTTGAAAATTCTAATCACTATATTGTTGTAAGAACTGAAAAAGTGCGTTATGTTTATCAAGTTTTTTCTTGCTACTACATAGATCCTGAGATTTATTATTTGCAAACTAACTTTTATCGTGATAGTGATTATCAAGAATTTTTAAATACATTAAAAGCTAGAAGTAATTATGATTTTGGACTTGAAGTAACGGCTAATGATAAAATTATAACTTTATCTACTTGTACAGATGATAATAAAGGACGTAAAGTTATTCATGCTAAAAGAGTAGATGTTTAAAAAACTTTCCACAATGTTTGTGGAAAGTTTTTAATTTATTTGAGATATTTTAATTATTTCATCCATATTGTCATCTTTAGCAATAATATTTTTATGAAGCTTTTTGCAATTTTGACATTCATAAATAATTTTATATGTGTCTCTATATTTTTCTATTTGAAGTGGTTTTAAAAGACCTTTGCAGAGATTTTTTCTGTCTCCTGGGTTTATGTCAACGTGTTTAGAATATAAACAATATGGACAATGGTCTCTTGATGAATATCCTAATGGTGAAACTTCCTTTTGACAGTTTTCACAAATAAAACCTTCATCAATCTCATTAAATTTTTTCATATAATCACCAATACTATTATAATGTATATATATTTTTTTTCCAAATTATTATAAAACTATGTTACAATAGTTAGTCAATAGGGAGGGTTTATAGTGAATAAACTTGAATTTTGTAAAATTATGGAAGTATGTGGGGCTAAAACTAGCCTGAGGGATTTGGATGATTTTTATTATCAAATGGAAGATTTAGGATTATTGTTTTTCTCTCAAGATGGAAATTATGGTGTATCTAGTATAAAAATTCTTGGAAAGATTCCTTATGATTTTATAGTTGATTTTTGTAAAAAATATTCTATTTCCAATAAAATAACTGACGTGGTTGATATGGAATATGAAAAAGCTTGCCAAAAAATAGATAACATTCTGAGTTATGATCTTTTTATTCAGCAACAATTACTAGAAAAAGAAAAATTAGACAGAAGAGAAAATGATAATAAATATGTATCTTCTTTTATTATTGATGATATGAAAATACTTTTACATTTTATTCTTGAAATGAAAGATTATCTTTTACGAAAAAATAATATGCCTGAGATGGCGGTAGCACAGTATGATGAATTATTTGTAAAGATAAGGAGTGAACTTTTAAAGCAATCTTTGATACCGGTTCATTGTTGGATGCAGTTTGATAATCAAAATAGAGATGTTTATACTTCTGTTTTAGAAAAAAAATCTGATGATGAAACTCGTTTGTCTATTTCATCGTTTGATAATTCTATTTTTGAAGCAATGGAATTAGGGACTTCACAAAATATAGGTTTTTTTATCAAAAACTGGGATAATGGTCAAAGACGTAATTGTGGCAGTATACGATTGGTTTTTCCTAATGATGATGAATTAACTTATCAAAGAAATAAAGGTGGTTTTTATTTTTCTTTATTAGTTAATAAAGAATTTTGTGTATCTCATCAATTTGAAAATGGAAAGGAATTTGTTCGTATAAATGATTTGGAAAAACGGCAACTTTTAACTTTTGATATAAATAATTGTATTGTATATGATAATAATGATAATATTCCTTTTTCGTTTATTCATGGATTCTTGTGCTGGGTAATAGATTATATTAATAACTTAAGTAAAGATGTAGTAGAAAGGCCAAACCC
>OCTX012261072.1_pt1 | contig 14549 bp, 15 predicted proteins | sample 1539691 | NCBI WGS metagenome assembly OCTX01 (sample SAMN02144231, study PRJEB22623) | gut metagenome | biome: sheep rumen | host: Ovis aries | place: New Zealand | reverse complement strand
ATGCATCCCCTTTCCGCCTATAAAGATACCACCAGTCATTATTACGCACGCATGTTCGCATCGGGATTTGAGGAATTGGCAAGCGGTGAGCGGCTGATAGTAGGAGTCAACCATCTCAAATCCAAACGTCCCGGAAGAACGCAATATGACACCAACAGGAAACGAATGCAGAATACCGATTCGCTTTTGGTTATGCTGCCTGAAGCTATCGCCCTCTTTGGGGATTCAGATATCCTCCTTCTGGGGGATTATAACTGCTACACGCGGGAACAACCTATCCAGACTCTGGTTCGCGCAGGGTACGAAGATCTGTTGATGCGTTTCTGCCCGGATGATTATTCATATGTCTATAAGGGGGAAACGGGTTTTCTCGACCGTTGTTTTGCAAACCCCTCAATGGCTTCCCAAGTCCTTCATGTCCGGCCATGGCATGTGAATGCAGATTGGTACTATTCGCATGGAGCTTATAAATTAAAGGACAAATCGTTGCATCGTTATGCGGACCACGACCCGATTATAGTAGATGTCAAATTAGGGCATTAGTACAACAAAGGCAGCCAAGTTTGGCTGCCTTTTGTGACCCCGCTGGGCAAATTGTTTAATTTGCACCTTGCGGTGCGAGCTTCTGCTCTTTGTGACCCCGCTGGGGCTCAAACCCAGAACCTTCAGAACCGGAATCTGACACTCTATTCAATTGAGCTACGGGGCCTTGTATAAAAATCAATTTCTTCTTCCTCCCATCAGTATCAGTATGTAATATACCAATGTCGCTAAGGAGCTGAGCGCGGCTACTACGTAAGTGTACGCAGCGCTATGGAGCGCATCGGACGCCATCTCTGTTGCCTCTCGATTGGTGATACCTGCTTCTTGAAGCCAGTTGACAGCACGGCGACTGGCATCTACTTCTACCGGTAGGGTGATAAAGGAGAAAAGGGTAGTTGTAGCAAAAAGCGCGATACCCACCATCAGCAATTGGGGAAAGGTCTCTACCGTCAGCATACCAATCAACAATATCCATGTCATCCAATGGCTGGCGAATGATACTACCGGCACAAGAGCGGAACGCATCTTCAGAGGAGCATATGCTACTTCGTGCTGTACTGCATGACCGCACTCATGAGCGGCTACAGCTGCGGCTGCAATGTTTGCCCCATGATAGACATCTTTGGAGAGGTTGACGGTCTTGTTTGCCGGATTATAATGATCGGTCAATTGACCGTCAATACAGGTAATCTGAACATCCATTATCCCGTGGTCGTGAAGCATCTTTTCCGCTACTTCCTTTCCCGTCATCGGCAAACTCTCTTTACTGTATTTCTTGAATTTCTGCTCAAGAGAGTAGGATACAATCCAGCTGATGATGGCTATGCCGATAAATAATATCCAATATATTGATAATGTACTCATATGTTTTTACTCTTCTTTCCTTTTAGGACTCCGGCAGTGTTTGCATTCTCCATACATATGCATTGTATACCGGACAGGGTTAAAGTTGGCGTATTTGTGATCTTTAATGAGTTCTTCCAACTTCTTGTCGTGAAGGGTTGTCACTCTACCGCATTTTGTGCAAACGATTTGTATCTTGGAGTGGGTACCTATCGTTAATTCGTATTCTACAGAAGTCCTGCCCGGTTGCCGGTTTATGGCATTCAAAATCTGTGCCGCAACGAATAATGATAATGCGTTATATATGGTTCCTGTCGATATGTAGTATTTTGCGCAGGCTTGTGTTAGTTCGTCTGCGGTAAATGATTGACGGAAGAGACATATTTCTTCCAAAACCATCTTACGCACCGGTGATACACGCAATCCTTTCTCTTTGATATAAGCATTCAGTTTCGCTAACGCTATTTCATATGTCTTGTTTGTACTCGCCATTAGAGAGGCTTGATATAGGCGCGGTGTTGTTTGTGGCGCTTGTGGTCAAACTGAGTGAAATTAGCTATATTCTTGGTGTTCGTCTCCAAAATACTGGTGGTCTCCAGACGTTTGATACCGTATTGGTTGATATAGGGTATCTGGTCTTGGAAAAAAAGCGCGTTGATGCCTTTGTCTTGGTAATCCGGACGGATGGCAATCAGGAGGAAACTGAAGGCGTCCATCTTTTTCGCTTTTAGCGCCTTGATGAGGTGATACCAACCGAAAGGAAGTAATTTTCCTCCACATTTGCGCAATGCGTCGGAGATATCCGGCATTCCCAATCCAACTCCTACTATCTCATTATTCTCGTTTACAACGATGGTTACAAAATCGAAGTTCAGAAGAGGGAAATACATGTTCTTGTAGTAATTCTTCTGCGCATCGGTCATCGGCTGGAAATTATAGAGTTTCTGGTAGGCGGTATCAATCACATCCATATATTCGATGCCGTATTTGCGTACGAGCTCACGCGAGTTCTTTACTTTATCTACGTGTACGTGCGAACGCTCTTTTACCAGATTGGCAATCCGCTCCAACCGGTCCGGACATTGTTTGGGTGGATATACTTGGAATTCAAACCAGTCTGCCTCTTTTGTCAAATTGTAGTTTTCTATATGCCGTACATAGTACGGATAATTATAGAGAGATGCCATTACGGCCGGATATTCGTATCCGCTAATCAGTAATCCCTCATGGTCGAAATCCGTGAATCCTACAGGACCGTTGATAAATTCCATCCCTTGTTCTTTTCCCCATTTCGATACTGTGTCAAGGAGCGCTTTGCTCACCTCAAGGTCGTCAATGAAATCAAACCATCCGAAGCGTACTTTTTTAACCTTCCATGTCTCGTTGGCCCGGCGGTTGATGATTCCCGCTATACGTCCTACAGGCTTGTTGTCACGGTATGCCATCCATAACTGGTAATCACATACCTCCAGAGCGGGATTTTGCTTCGGGTCAAAGCAATTCATCTCATCGAAAAACAAAGGAGGACAGTAACACGGATTTCCTGCATACAGGTCGTTTGCAAACTGGATAAAACCCTCCAACTCACGCTTGGTTTGTATTTTTCGTATCTCAACAGCCATTGCCGAAGTGCAAAATTGTGTGCAAAGGTACAACTTTTCTGCGAGATATGCAAATATTTTTGGAATAAAATGACTTTTTAATTTATTTTTATCAAAAAGACTTTGGCACGATGTTTGTAGTATAGATAACAAATCACTACGAATAGTGAGTAATAGAGATTGTTTGTTATATGTAAAAACGAGTTCGTCGGGATGACGAGCTCGTTTTTGTAAAACCTATGTCTTTTGACGGCAGTCCTACTTAAACCATTTGCCTTTGACTTGGTACTTGGGCTTGGCAGGTGCGTTCACCTCCTCTGTCTTCTCGGATACAGCGTTAGTGGCTGCTTGGAGATTCTTCTTTTTCTGAGCAGATACGGCTACGTTGTTGGTGGAGGGCTGATTGGTCTCTTGTTCGAGAGTCTCTTGCTCCTGTGCTGCCTGATCTTCATATTGGCGCATCTTGAATTCCCATTCCTCGCGCTCTTTGGCATCCAGCCTGGACGCGATATCTCTTTTGAGTGCGTTGGCATCATTGACACATGCCCCGTCAGTAGGAATGAATTCCAGAGCTGCGGCAGCTGCCTTTGCGTCGCGTGTAGCCCAAGCGGCTTGCGCTTTGTTTAACGCCATCATACATACCTCGTCGCGCCATGCCTGATATGCTAACAGACTCTCGTCCTGTGCTCTCCGATAGCATGATTCGCATACCAAGGGTACGCTGGTGAGGAGGTCAATAGCACCGGAGTACTCATGCTTTTTCACCATCGTCTGTGCGTCAGCAATGATAATATCGCAATACGTATTGTAGTAGGCGATAATCTCTTTCTTGCCTTTATCAATCATGGCTTTGAATCCCGGGTCATTCACCCGTACATTCTTCAGAGCATTGATATATGCTTTGTCCGGGGTCGTTCCTACGCCTTTGCACTCTATGGTGTATGAAGAAAAGAGGCGTCCCTCTACACCATCGCCCACATAAAAATTAAGCGCTACGGTGTAGGCGTGCTGCGGTGGAGCAGTTGGGGTGATGTCTTTGGTGAGAATATCTGCAGAACAAGTGATTACAAAACGACTGTTGCTGATAGCCGAGCATCCGCTCTTTGCGGCTATCTGCGTCATCTTGTTCTCCAATTGTTTGTGGGCTCCTGCCGGGATATTATCATCCAGCACAATAGGAGTTAACGCAACACGTTCCTGATCATTCAAACGGTTCTCTTGGGCAAAAGAAGGCAGTCCCAGCAATGTGCAAAGGATGCATACAATCAGTTTCTTTTTCATACTACTTTCCTCCTATAATGAGTTGAAGTTGACCTAATCCTTTCGAAGATAGATTGCTTTCAATAGAGTACTTGTTGCGGAGCATTTTCTGTAATCCGCGCGCCCAAGAACGGGCATCCAAGTCACGTCCCTTCTCGTTCTGAAGAGGGATACGAACCTGCTCAATCGTCATCCGGTTGCCGGAGGGACTGATGTCCGGAGAACCGAACTTACCGTTCATGGTATTGTTAGCAACCCAATCCTCGATAATCTCGTGAAGTTCATCGCCGTCATATTCTGCCATCAATCCGTCCTCAAAGCCATCCCATGTCAGAATACGCATCTTGATAGCGCGTCCGTCTTTGTTCAGCTTGTCGAAATAGCTCATCAGACTTTTGCAGAATGGATCGAATTGTCCGCCGATAGCGCTCTCCATGGCAATAGGAAGTTGGAACTTGGAGGTGTATTCGGCTTGTCCTGTAGTGGGAGGCACACCGGCTACCACTACATCGGAGTAGGCATCCAATGCATTCATACTATAAGTCAGACTAACCTGACTTCCGCCTTTTTGAGGCGTGGTGAACCATTCTATTTCAACCCATATGTCCGCTTTGGCAACGCGACGCAGGATATCTATAGGTGATTCTGCAATAGCTTCTCCGCTCTTGGAAGTCATCATAGCATCCTCGGCACTCTCGCTTTTGATGGTTTTGAGGGAAGCCTCCAGGTCTTTGAGCGGGAAACCGCGATTAGCCATGAGGGTGTTAATGGTGTTGATGGCAACTGATAAATCAGTAGAACTCAGCAATGCTTTCTCGTAATCCGGCACATATTCTTTTTTGCCTTGATTGTCGAAAACTTGCAAGAAACCGTTCTTGTTGCACCACATAGCGCTTGGTACTACCATGATAGTAGGCATCTTTCCTTTCATTACCTCTTCCATCTTGGCTAAGATGCCTTCTTGTTCCAGACGTTTACGCAGTTCATCAACCATAACCGTAACGAGGATAGGCACTTTGTATTCCTTGCCGATTTTGATAGGTGCTTGGTCCGGCATTCCGTTTCCTACATAGGATACGTAGCGTTGGAAGTCTCCGTTGTCGGCAAAGAACTTGTCAAAGAAGTCGGCATATTGCTCTTCTTTGACTCTGTCAGTAATCAGCGGGTCACGCCCCGGGATACGTCTTCCGTCTGCTGAAGGAGGATAGCCCATAAACAGGATTCCATGTACTGCATTTTTGCCGGCTTGCATTGTGGCTACATTTGCATTCTTGGAATAGGACCACACGCGAACCAATGCACATCCGTGAGGGGCTTGTCCTACAGCAGCCTGCAGTTCATAACGCCAGTGCTCGGTGTCTTTGTTCGCTTTCGATTTGGCTATTGCTTGAGCCATGGCGCCAGAAACGACGCATGCAATAGCAAGTAAACATAAAACTAATCGTTTTTTCATTTGTTTGTATAATAAGAAATTATTATCCTTTGATTTGGCGGATGAGCATGCCGATATACACTTTGGACGCATCTGTTTTGTCTTTTATTTTAAAGAGAGTGCCGGCGGTGTTGCCATCTTCGTCATTCTCAATCAGCGCATTAAAACGGTTGTCCCATATCTGGTTCTTTACGGGTTTTAGAACAGCAACCCGGTTGTACTTGATACGTCCCTTTTCGTATACGCATCTTAATACTTCGTAGTCTATGTCATCTTCTACGCCTTCCTTGACGCCGATTTGTGCACGGAAACCGGAAATGTTACCCTTTTTGTCGTACTCGATGGTTGTAATAGGAGCGCTTACACGGAACGCGTCAAAACGTTTCTGCAATTTGGCTACGTTGAGGTCGATAGACCGGGCGGTAATCATTTGCAGTAAGTCTTCTCGTGAGTACTGGCCATGAGTTGTCGTTTTCTCGTAATTAGCAGATTCATTACCCAGGTATTTGACTTTGAATGTAGTCTCGTCTGCAAGGAATGCGCGAATGCGCTCCGGATTGGGTTCAGAAGTATAATACTTGTCGTAAAATATATTAGCTATACTATCGTTCCATACTAACTGATACAGATACGAATGGGTAAAGACCTTAAATCCGGTAAACTTATCAGCAATATCCCCCACATTTTCTGCAAGTCTTCGTCCGCTGTTTCCTCCGGAAAGGGCGTCAAATATTCCGCCAATGACAGCGAACGTCGTTTTAGTGGCGTCAGCCCGGTTTTCAGCTGTGATATAAGTCATGTCGCTGATTAGCACAAACGAGTGGGTGATCAGTTCTTCGCTGACGTTCTGAAGTGCGGCTGTTCCTTCTATCGTATTCCGGGCCTTTACAACGTCAAGCATCGTGGCGTTATAATCGCTTCGGTCTTCCAATACTTTGGTGGAGAAATGCGCATCCTGCAAAGTCTCCCCGGTGAGGTTGAACCATTTTGCCACGATGCGCTTGCCTACATCTGCGTCATTGAGTAACTTAAGCAGGGCATCTGCGTTCTTTTGCTTTTCATCGCCTGTGAGTACCATGCTGCCTCCATACGTCTGGCGATGCAGTCCTCCTTTCGGTTTACCGGCTACTCCGCTAATTTTCGAATTGTCTATAACCTTGATGTCAAGGTCATGGTTATCGTATTTCTCTTGTATGGGAAGTTCATTGAATATCTTGTAAACATCATATCCGAATTCATCTTCCGGATGATAAATCATCATCTGGGTGAGAGCATTCCGGAAGTATGTACTAACGGAATCTTTTTTGGCTTCTTGCGCTTGAATAGTATTAACGAGGCAGGCGAGTAGCGTCAATATCAATATCTTGTGTTTCATAAAACCTCCTTATTGTAATACTTTGGTGAAAAAAGATAAGCAATCTGCATTAACATACAGGAAATCGCCGCGTATGCCGTCAACACCATCTTTCCCGTCCTTCCCGTCCGGAGCTTTTCCAGTGCATCCACTGCCTTTTCCGTGAATGCCTCCTTCTCCACCTTTTCCGCCTTTTCCGCCTTTTCCGCCGTCAATGGTAGTAACAACGCAATCCAGCCCGTATGTGTCAATCATATCCGGAGTAAGGCATATCAGGAAATGACCTCCGTTGGTACCGTCACCGCCGTCTTGACCGTCTTGGCCGGGCTTGGCGCATGTGCCTGCAATCGTGTGGGTCTTACCATCCTTGTCTGTATAAGAACTTTGATTGATACCGTTAGCGCCGTAACTGCCCTTGCGCCCGTTGGCTCCGTCAACGCCTTCTCCGTTAATAAGCAACGGCAACTTGACAACCATCAGGTTATGACTCTCAAGATCACAAAGCAATGCCATTTTTTTGCCATCTACGTTATTAATAGAGGCGAACACTAATGCGTTGGTAGAACCGGATTGGTTGAGCTCGTTATTCCATGTGGTCTCTATGTCAAACGTGTATTGGGTGTTGGACGGCGTGTGACGGCAAACTACTTTGTGTACCCACGGATATTTACCTGCCGCCAAATCAAGCACCGGGACTTTCAGGATAATCTTATTGCCCTCCATGGCGATGGCATCGCTATTGGTCTCAAACACAAACTCGGTCATGTCAACCTGCTTGTCTTTCTTGTTCAGAATGTATATCTCGTTGCTATTCAGAATGATTGCATTGGACAAACGGTCTTTTTTGACATTGAATGCTTTACTGCTTTCCGTGTCATATTTTCTGCGTCCGTGCGAGGTATTGAGCAGTTTGTATTTCGGGAAGAAAATACGATACTTGTCAGCAGCGTTGTATTTAATCTGGTACGTGTCACCTTCTTTTGTCAGATATTGAGCCATCAATTGCTGTACTTTCGGTTTCAAGGCAGCAGAGGTGGCTTTCTGGGCTGTGGTGTATTTGAGTTGGCGCTCTTTTTTGAGCCCCTCAAATTTCTGTGCCATTTCAGCAGGCATGTCCGCTTCTGCACTAACTGCGGCAGGGAGCGGCCGCATTAACTCGCTAAGCTTCTGCGCACTTGACAACTGCGTAAAAAAGACAGCACATGCAGCAAGCAAAAATTTTTTCATCGTATAGTTTTAATTTGTATTTTTAATGGATATTATTTAATATAGCTCCGTGTGGTGTATTTCTTACCTAATATGGTATAGGTGATATCAAGCCAGTTCTGCTCGTCTTCATAGCACCCGGTAGTGAAATCATAACGGATAACAGAAGAACTGATAGCATTTTTTATTTCTATGGCTGTCAGACAATTGCTTTTTACCTTTGGCACTAATGCACAGGTGAGTTGCTTAGGGCCATAGAAAATGGCTACGCGTGTGTTCTCGCGGTTGGATGAAATGGTCTCTACGCGCAGGTTATGAGCTAACATCTGGTCATACGACTGACGGATGGTATTGCATATGTTATGACGCGAGTCGCTCTCGCGGAGACCGCTCGTAAACTGTTTGAACTGATTATATCGCTGTATCATCTCGTCCAGATCGTCGAACTCCGAAAAATTGGTTGCGGCAAATCCTTGTAAGGTGTCATTAATCAGTTTCTGACGCTGGTCATATTCGTCCACCAACTGGCGTAACTTGGAGTTAGGGAACGGATATTTGACGTGATAGACATGGTATGTCGATTTGTCCTCCTTTCTGACTTTTGCCCAATAGAAATCAGCGGCATGAGAAGGGGATATATCTGCCAGATAGGGGATGTCTGCAGCCTCTACGCTCAACTGACTCTTCATCTCCTTCAGCGATACAATATCGCCGTTTGTACTCAGTTCATGCATTGTGATGGACGTTGCTGAGTGGACACGGGTGGCTACTGCAGAAATGATTTGTTCGCGTAACTGCGTCATCGCTTTCTGCTGGGCATCTTCCAGAGATTCAGCCTGCGCGGAGACGATGAAAAAGCCGTTCTCCATTCCTCCTACCCATTTGGGCATATGCTTGGCGGAGGATTGAATCACCTTTTCACCGGCAACTGCCGCTCCTACGAGCAGCAGTGCCGATATAAAAGTTACTATGCGTTTCATGAGCGTTTTAGTATCAGATTAGAGACCCAGAACTTTGTCCAGTTGCTCGTGGAGCTTCTCGCCTTTCTTCTCCAGTTCGTCACGAACGGCTTTCTTAACAGCTGCTTTAGCCATGTCTCCGTTGTAGGCGATACGTACCAGAACTTCCTTGTTCCCGCCTTTCTTAACCTCACGATAGCACTCAACAACGGTGATGGTGCGGCCGATAGACTGGGAAATCAGGTTCTTGCTCGATTGAACGGTCTCTACGATAGAAGCTGCCTCGTTCGCCTCTAACTGCTTGTTGGCTACGGTATTCTCGATAAGGGAGGTTACCTCTGTCTGGATTTGACCTGCCAGATTGGTGATAGCCAAACTCAATGCCGAGGTCTTAGCAGCATCATAGTTCTCGCCTATAGACTGAGCGTTTGCCATGATGTACTTCGGATACAGGTTCTCATCGAATTCCATCTCCATCAGGTACGAACGGTCCAATTGTTTCTCCAAAGGTAAGGTACCCGGACTTACAATCCAACCGGCTTTTTTCAGTTTCTTTGCCTCTTTGCGAGCGGCTTTGCTGCTGCGTTCGTTCAACTGCTTCTTGTCCAACTTACGTAACTCTTTACGCTGTTTGTTCAGTTGTTGCAACTCGGATTTCTCTGCGAAACTTGCACTACATGCTACGATTAAGGCCATAGCTACCATCATCAATTTTTTCATAATGAGTAGATATTTTAAGTTAATAAATAATTATTTGGCAATGGAATAGGCAATCACCAACCATATAATCAGTATAACACCCGTTATCAAGAGATAAGTCTGCAGTGTTGTTGCTGAAAAGGTAAAGAAGATTTGCAACGCAGTCATGAGGACCGCACATACTCCACCTAAAACTTTAAAATTAACGTTACGTCCTTTTTCCGGCAGTGAGACAGCCAATGTGCCTGCCCACGTCAGGAAAATACTCACGCCACCAAGCAGCGTAATCATCCATCTCAGTTCCTCCGATTGGCAATAGGAGTAAAGCGCATAGGACACCAATACAGCCAATAGAAGCGAGATAATGGTTAAAAACGGATTGATTTTCATATTTTAACAGTTTAACACTTTAACGGTTTAACGCGTCAGCCGAATATCGGCGCGATATCTGCCCGGGAAGACGCAGGTTCCCATGTACTCATGCCTTGACACCAGACAAGCGTCTGGCCGGTAATCTGTCCGGTGGGGACAAACGGGCGCAACTGCTCTACGGTAAAAGGACCGTACTGCTTGCCGTCAATGGCAAGAAAATAAGCGGTGGCCTTTGGGATAGGAGGAGGCACCGGCTGACCGGCTGCTGCATTAACAGTGTTCATCATTTGGGGAACCTGTTGCATGACTGCCATGCCCATGCCGAACTCTACCACTTTGTCAAACATTTCTGAATCACTCATAGTATGCCGGATTTTATTGGTTCTTCAGATTGGCGAGACAGGCTTTCAGCGCCATCCATTCAGGAGTTCCTTGTTGCCATACCTGCGTATCCTCATCAATAACATCTGCGATGGCGAGTCCCTTGAGCTGGTCCAGAGTGAGAGGTCCTTTTTGCTCGTTGTTTAGGATTACGTAGAACATCGGCAACGCCTGTTGTGTCATCCTGTCAAAATCAGGAGACCCCGGAACCTGGGGAATGCTACCCATAGCAACCGGAGTCTGCATCATCTGTACGTTCTGCAGTGCTTGCCGGCTCATCTGGTTGTTGACCCCGGAGTCAACCATTTGGTTCTGGGTGTAGAAACCCGTGCCCGCATTTATTAATGCATCAAATTCTTGTGGATTCATAATTCAACATTAAATGATTAACAGGTTAATTACATGCCGGGAGGAGGCGGAGGTACGCTGCCCGGAGTAGGAGGCGTGGGAGGAGTGGGGGGTGCTTGGAAAAGCGACGCCAGTGCCGGAACCGTTCCAGCTGCCGCCCACTGCGGCATACCTTGTGTCCACACCATCGTCTGGGCGTTCAACTGACCAGCGCCTGCCATCTGGCGCAGTGCGTTCATATCGCAAGGACCAGCCTGTTGGTTATTAATCAGCACAAAGAAGGCTGCGGCTTGTGGCGGCGCAGGCGGTGCCGGTGGTGTCTGCCCCGGCATAGGGGGAGGTGTAGGAGCATTTGCTTGCGTCACCTGGTTGTTGAACGCATTGCCCATGTTACCCATCATCTGCCCCATCTGACCAGCCATTCCGGAGGCCATACCCATGCCCATCATCATCCCTGCCGGATTCATGCCGCCGCCGGAGCCGAAGTCCATGTTACCCATGTTACCCATGCTCTCCATTCCTGTCTGCATAACGGCACCTTGTACATTGACGGTATGGGCGCCGAGATAAGCCTGCTCGGACGACAGATTGGTACGGTGAGCCGTTGCTTCGGTTTGTGTGTGCTGGGCAAACTGTGCCTCTTGGCGCATGCGGTCGAGCATGTCTTCCTGATGATCCATCTGGATATTGGCTTGACGGACAACCATGCCGTTGCGAACCGCGGCGTCGGTTGCCAACTGGTTCAGCAGGTTCTCCTCGTTCTGCATGGAGATATTGAATGCCTGACCCGTAGTAATTCGCTTGAGCATCTGGAAATCCTCCTCGGATTCGTCGAAAGTGATATTGGTGATGTTCAACCGGGTAGGCCAGATACCCATCGAGTCGCGCAGCAACGGGTATATCTGCTGGTAGATATATTGCGAGAACTGCTTGATTAACTTGTTCAGGTGCAGTATGAAAATACCCTCCGGGATATTTGCAAAACGGTCGATAATCTCATTAGTCATCGTGTCTGCCAGTTTGTCTTTCAGCACCTGCAACGGCGTGTCCTGACCTTTAAACTGACGGTATAGTTTCAACACGGCATCCTTTAATGTCTTCTCACGGAAATCTTCATAAGCGAGTGTGTTTCCGTTTTGTTGGGCAGTCTGGTACAGGTAGTCCAACTGCATATCTGTCGGAGCGCAGGAGAACATCAGCGACCCTTTCACAGCTACCTTCAGATTGTACATCGAGAAATTGCTCTGAGAGGGCTGTATGGTGAAGAAGCCGTCTTTAGCAGCGGTGTTGAAATCCATCTGCAGACCGCCTTCCAGCGATACGAAATAGATGCGCGCCTGAAAGGGGGTTCCGCCATCGTATGCGGCTCCTATGATACCTGCTAAAATAGGAAAGTTCTCCGTCTTGATGGTATCGTTGTACGGACCGAGAATAACGTCTTGTTTGCCGCCTCCGTTGGTGTAGACAAAAATCGCCGCTTGCCCCTCGTTCACCAACAGACTGCTGCCTAAACGGATTGAGTTGGCTCTTGCGGAGTCTTGTAATTCCTGTCCTGCCGGACGCCATTGCCAGATCAGGTTGTCACCCATCCGATCGGCATTGATGGTATCCATTATACCACCGTCTTTCTTTCCAAATCCAAAAAGTCCCATAGTATTATTGTTTTACAGTTATCAACTCTTATTTATAGGCTGCTATGATTTTCTCCAGACGTTCCTGCACGCGGTCTTTCGTATAGTATCCCGACCGGTTGGAGGCGAAATGAAGAGCTTTCTTTGCGACGAACTGCTCTGCCGGAGCGAGCATACCGGCTTGGCACATCATATTCACGCACTCTTCTATGTAATCGTAATACTCTTTGTCCGTAGGTTTAGCCTCTACGTTGATGTATTCTTCGGCTTTGTCATACTCTCCGGTAGCCAGCAGGTAGTTGAACAAACCTCGGTTCAGGTCACCGGTGTACTGCCCTTGACCGTAGAACTCAACCAGTGATTTGGCATCTTCCCACATTCCTTCGTCGAAATATTTGCTCAGCAGCGTTACATAACTCTCCATAATCTCATCCTTGTCGTTCTTGTAGCCTTCAATGAAATTACGGGCCTGTTTCAGGTTATCTTTGTTAACCGATTTGTTTACCGCCTGAATACACAGTTCGGCTTTGTTGGCAGCCGTGTCGCGGAATGCTATCAGGACACCGCCGCATACAATCAGCGCAATCACAATCACCAGGGATGTGATAATCAGTTTCGAATGTTCGCTGAACCAGTTCTGACGACCTTGTTTCTTCTTCTTTGCTTCGATGGAAGCGTACAAGGCATCGAACTCATCGGCAAAAGGCTTGAGTTGCTTGTCCTGGGGGAAGGAGACTTTGATTTTCTCGATAACCTCCTGATATTTTACCATATAGGCTTCAGCGAGAGGATTATCTATATTCTTGATACGGGGCTTGAGCGCGGTAACAAACTCCAGCAGGTCCACTTTTGAATTGGGAATAGGGAAGGTTTCTATCGCCTGACATTTGTCCTCGTCGTATTCCAATTGAGCCAGAATCGTAGCCAAAGCCAAAGAACTGCTGTTGGCGCTGATTTCGCCGAACTCAAAACCGCAAACAGGGCATACGGATGCGGATTCGGGAACTATCTCACCACATTTGGGGCAGTGCAGCACCTCGCCGCCTTTCTTTTTGTATTCACTCATAGTATTATATTTTATTTATTAGTAATTACGCGTATAATTATTGTATTCGAGCGCAAAGATAAAACAAATTATTCACATATACAAATATTTTCTTATTTTTAGGACAAAAAGTGTCAAAAAAAACACACATACCCTAAGATATGTGCGTTTTTAGAACATTAAATGTTCCGTATAGTCGTTACGTAAAATTAGAATTTGTAACGAACACCCAGGCTGATGCCACTGTACAATCCCTCAACACCGAAACCGACTTTGTCACGGCCGTAGTTGCTTACACCGATGGTCGGACGCCAGTCCAAAGAGAGTTGGAACGGGAACCAGAAATCATACTCGATACCGATATGACCGGCTACACCTGCATACCATGCTACATCTTTGAAACCATAGATACCTCCGGCACCACCGACACCCATGTACCAGTGCCACTCACCCTTCTCATTCCAGGGTACAGGAGCATTGAACGGGTCAATCCAATCGTAAGTAACCTTACCGCCGATACCGTTGAAGAAAGGAACCTCGGCTGCTACGTCCAACATGTTGGACTCACCAAAACCATGCTGATAACTGAAACCGATACCATAACCGAGGTTAGCACCGATGGCACGGGGCTGAGCATAAGCTGCAAGACTAGCAACAGCCAAGACAGCTACAAAAAGATATTTTTTCATTTTGTTGTTAAATTAAATTGGTTTTATTGATTATATTATCGATATGTCGATACTACGATATGTCGATATATCGATTATTTATTCAGTGCAAGTGCTACATTGACTGCGCAGGCTACGGTGCAACCTACCATCGGGTTGTTACCGATACCGAGGAAGCCCATCATCTCTACGTGTGCCGGAACGGAG
>OCTX011965840.1_pt1 | contig 14563 bp, 9 predicted proteins | sample 1539691 | NCBI WGS metagenome assembly OCTX01 (sample SAMN02144231, study PRJEB22623) | gut metagenome | biome: sheep rumen | host: Ovis aries | place: New Zealand | reverse complement strand
TGCTCTTGTCGACGACGGCAATGCTGATCGAGCCCGAGCGGTTTTTCTTCTTGCGTACAAACATGCTGCAAAGATACGCAAAAAAAGCGTACATCACCCAAATCACCCTAAAATATATTTGTAACTATCTGATTATCAGTCGCAAAATTTTTAGATGACAAAAATCGACGAAGTCAGGAGGGGTGCGCAAGTTATCTTGGCGCACCTTTTTTATATTTGGTAAAAGACACAGATAATATGGAACTCATAAACATATTGTTTTTGATGTCTAAACATATCGTTTACGCTGTCTAAGTGTATCATTTACGAGGCGGAAATAAGTACTATGTTTCAACTGTGAAGGAAGTGAAGGAAGAAATAGTAACTTTCCTTATAGGAAATTATTTACCCCCGACCTAAATGTTTTTTCTTTATGCAAAAGTTACTATTCTATCCTTCACTTCCTTCACCACCTCGTTCAAAAAGGCTACACTGACTCTTGCTAACGTGGAGTTAAATCACTGTCCTCGGTCGATTCATTGTCTATCATTGCCAGTGAAGTCTGTATCCCATTGAGGGATTTTATTTCTGTTTTGAAATTGGGAGTTGCAATTCATTTCAAAAATGAATCTATTTCCTTTGTTTTACTTTTCTTTTTTTGTACCTTTGCCACGCAAACAAATCAGCTATGGAATACGTTTATGAAACAAGGATGGAAGTGCGCGATTATGAATGCGACATCCAAGGCATTGTGAACAATGCCAATTACCTGCATTACACAGAACACACCCGACATTTATTCATCAAGGAACGAGGATTGAGTTTTGCCGAGTTACATGCACAGGGTATTGACCCTGTAGTGGCTCGCATGAAATTGCAATACAAGATTCCTCTTCGTTGCGACGATGTTTTCATCTCGCGATTGGCTTGGCATAAGGAAGGTATTAAGTATATTTTCCAACAAGATTTGTTCCGCGAAGCCGACGAACAAATCTGTTTTAGGGCAACGGTAGAATTGGTTTGTCTCATCAACGGACGATTAGGTAATAGCGATATATTGGAGAAAGCACTACAATGAATCAACAGGAAGTTATCAATACCATTGCGCTCACGCGAGTCAAGTATTACAACGTGGCTGGCATGATGGAGTTATACCGTCGTTGCGGGTCTGCTACTGCCGTGATGGAATATCGAAACGATATTCGAGAGGTTGTTCCCAATGCCTCCCTTAAATTAGTGGAGGCGTTTAAAGACTTAGGAGAAGCCATGCATCGTGCCGAAGTTGAATTTGAATACGACATGGCTCACGGCATTATCCCACTCTGCATGAACGACGAACGCTATCCGCAACGAATGAAGGAATGCGATGATGCGCCATTGATTCTGTTTTTCCGAGGAACGGCAGACTTAAACCAAGCCAAAATCATCAGTATCGTAGGTACTCGTCATTGTACTGTCTATGGACAAGACTTAATTCGTAGGTTCGTTAGCGAATTACGCCTTCTCTGTCCCAAAGTTCTCATCGTGAGTGGTTTGGCTTACGGAGTGGATATCTGTGCGCATCATTATGCTCTGCAAAATGGATATGAAACCGTAGGTGTGTTAGCTCATGGTTTGGATTATTTGTATCCTCCACGACATAAGCCAACAGCCGATGAAATGGTGAAAAATGGTGGCTTACTTACCGAATTTCTTACCTACACCAATGCTGACAAGATTAACTTCGTACGTAGAAATCGCATTATTGCTGGTGTTTCCGATGCCAGTATCTTGGTAGAAAGTGCCGCGCATGGCGGTGGTATGATTACCATGAAACTCGCTCGCGACTATAATCGTGATGCTTTCGCTTTTCCTGGAGCTATTGGTGCTCAATATAGCGAAGGTTGCAATCATCTTATTCGTGACCAAATAGCCGCACTCATTACCAATGCCCACGATTTCGTGAAAGCCATGCGATGGGAGAATGATGCCCTATTACAACAAGCACAACAACAAGGAATAGAACGGCAATTGTTTCCCGAGTTAACCGCAGATGAACAAAAAGTCGTTGACACGCTTTCACGTACCAACGACTTGCAAATTAATATGCTTTCCGTAAAAAGTAATATTCCTATCAGTCAACTGACTGCTCTTTTATTTAATCTTGAAATGAAAGGTGTATTAAAACCTTTGCCTGGAGGCATTTATCATTTAATAAAATGAAAAGTCTTGAAAACAAATGCCATTCTTTAAGGTGTTACGACCTTAATCATATGGCATTTGACCACGAACAAAGGATACCGTAATTAGTTGACCTGTTTCTTCATCTTTATAAGACAACACCAACTTGCCATTCGTAAATTGATAAGTACATTCTATTTCATCTGCATTTTCTTTCGGATTTACATCAGCAAAACTGACAATTATTTTTAAATGCCCCTTTGTTGCCGACCATCTACCGTAAGTTGATGTTTCAGTATAAGATTTACCACTTTCAATATAAGTTATGACATCTTCTTCCAATGAACCATTTTCCATAAACCGGAAATACACTTTAACATGACCTACCACCTCAGATGTTGTCACTCCATAGTCATACATTGGCAACGTATCTTCAGATACCCACACACCTACAAGTGAATCCTTGTCATCGTAATCATCATTACTACATGAGAAGAAAGATAGTGACAAAAATGCTATCAAAGAAATAATAAAATAATAACGTTTCATTTGTTTGAATTATTAAAATTACTCTATTTCGCGTCAATCTCTTTCAAAAGACGGTCGGCGTGTCCCCATTTATCCATGAGATAAAGAACGAAGCGAATGTCAACACCTATGCAACGAGCCAAACGTTTGTCAAAGTTAATGTCGCTCGAAAGACTATCCCAGTTTCCATCGAAAGCCAATCCAATCAACTCACCCTTTCCACCAAAGATAGGAGAACCACTATTACCACCCGTAATGTCATTGTTGGTGAGGAAACAGAGTTGCATTTCACCCGTTGTCTTGTCTGTATAAGGACCGAAATCCTTTGCAGACATCAATTCGTGCATGATAGGTTCAGCATAATACTCCACGTTTTGGTCTGCCTTTTTCATCTTGTCAACGATACTCTGAGCCGTGGTGTAATAACCAGAAGGATTGCCTGCTAACTCGAAACCACCCACTTGTCCATAACTCAAACGCATGGTAAAGTTTGCATCACTATAGTGTGGCAAGTCTTGTTCCATACGCAACTTAGCAGCACAAAGGTAACGCTCTTGCGTATCTATACTATCGTATGTAGCCAACAAGCCTTCACGTATAGACGACATGTTTTCCAGCAAGTCAAGACCATACTTCACACCTGGGTCTTTCAAATAACTCTTTTTGTTGATGTATAATTTCTTGCCTTTCTTCATGATCATCGACTTCTTATAGAGATAATCTACATATTTGGTATAGTCGTTTCCGAATTTCTTGCTAATAGTGGAATAGAATGCAGGAAGATATTTCTCGCTCACGTGTTCCTTGTAATTCTTCAACAAAGCGGCAAATACTTCCTTGTCTAATGCCTCATCCCATTCTTCGCTATTATCCTTGAACTCCACATATTGTTTCTTGGGTTTGTTTTCGGGTCCTTTAACTTCCATACCTCTACTCAATCTCTGCGCACGAGTAGTAAACTCGTTAGTACGGTTGAACGTCTCTACCCAATTCATGAGAGCACGACGGTCTTCAAATCGTTCATCGTATAATTTCTTCAACTTAGCGAAATCCAAGGAGTCCTTCAAGAATCCCGTACTATCTTGCCATGCTTGAATACGATCTTCGAACTGCTTCTTTTGGTTGATAATACCGATGGAATCGATACATTTGTTCATACCAATGGAGTTTTTCCAATAATTACTACTTGATGCATACTTAGAATCATACTTGATACGAACGGCCTCATCAGCACGCATGTGGCGAATCATGATGTCTTGTTTCACTCCTCTTACTTGTGCACGAGTGGCATTATCAGCATCGCGCATTTCCTTGATTCCATAGCTCGACAAATAACGATTGGTACTACCTGGGTATCCGATAGTCATGGCATAATCGCCTTCCTTATAGCCTTGCATACTTACCTGCGCCCAACGCTTGGGATGATAAGGCACATTCTCCTTACTGTATTCAGCAGGACCATTCGTTCGTGGGTCGGCATAGATGCGGAATACAGAGAAGTCGCACGTTTGTCTTGGCCACATCCAGTTATCGGTTTCACCGCCGTACTTACCCATTGACTTCGGAACGGTAAACACCAATCGCAAATCGGGGAACATTTGATAGGTAGTTGCATAATATTTGTTACCTTCATAGAATGCGTCTATACTCACATACAAGGTGGAGTCTTTTTCCTTAATGTCTTTAGTCATGGCATTTTGCAAGGAATCTATCAACGCCTCTTGTTGTTCTGTGGTCATCCCGTTGAATCCAAGAGTAGACAATCGTTTGGTTACGTCTTCTTGATTGACCATGAACGATACGAACATATTCTTATTAGGTAGTTCTTCTTCATACGTCTTGGCATAAAAACCATTCAGCATGTAATCGTGTTCTACCGTTGAATGAGAGCGAATCGCCTCAAAGCCACAATGATGGTTGGTAAATACCAAACCATTAGGCGACACTACCACTCCCGAACAATAACCCGAGAAGTTGACAACGGCATTTTTCAACGCATGGTCGCCATAATACAAATCATTATAGCTCATCTGAAAGCCTTCCTGCTTCATGATTTCGAATGCTGCAGGTGGCAAGTTGTAAATGGTCCACATACCTTCATCGGCATGTGCGGTTATTGGCAACAAAGCCAACATCAATATCACCAATTTCTTCATGTAGTGTTTCATAACTCTATATATTATGTTTATATGTTCCAAACATGGTGTTTACATCACCTAAATATGGTATTTACACCTCCTAAACATGGCGTTTACGAATGAGTTGTTTAAAGTCTCTTTTCAAAACGATTGCCGCGAAGAAGATTATAATGAAGGTATTGAATACTGGAGCCGCCCATACGGGTAAGGTACGATTAGCCATTTCCATACCAACAAAGAAGATAAGTGTAATACCCACATAGAATAGCATTTCCTTGATAGGATATTTAATGGGGTAATATTTTTGTCCTGCGAAATAAGAGATGAGCATGGAAATTCCGTATGCTGCAAATCCAGCCCACGCACAAGCCATATAACTGAAACGCGGGATTAATAAGATGTCAACGACAATAAGCACCACGGCTCCGATAGCAGAGAAATAAGCTCCCCAAATGGTACGGTCGGTTAACTTATACCAGAAAGAAAGGTTGAAGAATACGCCAAACATAATCTCTGCAGCCATTACGATTGGCACAACGCGCAATCCTTCCCAATAACTTTCACCTATCAAATAGCGCAAAATATTCATATATCCAATCACAACGAGGAATGCCAACAACGTGAAAATCACATAATATTTCATGGCTACGGCATACGTCTCTTTTTGGTCTTTTTCTTTCGACTTACTGAAAACAAACGGTTCGTAAGCGTATCGGAAAGCTTGCGTTATCATCACCATAATCATGGCAATCTTGATACAGGCTCCATAGATTCCCAATTGCGCACGTGCATCTTCCACCGAACCATCATAGAAGTAAGGGAATAATATTTGTGAAGCTGCTTGGTTTAATTGTCCAGCTAATCCCATCACCAACAATGGCCATGTATATTTCAACATTCGTTTGCAAGTAGCTTGGTCGAAACCGAAACGAATACCTTTCAATTCCTTCCAAAGCATCAATAGCGTGGCTATCGTACATATCATATTGATATAGAATACCCAAACCACTTCCAAACGGAAACCATCTTCATAAATGCCAAAAGGATTCAGTTTCAATGCAGGAAGGATAACCAAATACAACAAGTTGAGAATGATATTCAACGAGATATTGAATATTTTCAAAGAGGCAAATTTAATGGGCTTATGAATATATCGCAGATAGGCGAATGGAATAGCCGTAAAAGCGTCTATGGAAACCGTGATAAACATCACCCAAATATACTCTGGATGATCTGCATACCCCATGGCGGAAGCGATAGGTTGAAGGAACACGGAAATAACGGCGGCAAATACAAGCGATGTAGTTGCCACAAGGCGCAATGTGGTTGAATATACTTTCTTGGGATTCTCGCCTTCCTTGCTCATAAAGCGAAAGAAGGTGGTTTCCATACCGTATGTCAGCAAGATAATCAACAACGAGATATATGCATAGACATTGGTGATAATTCCATATTGTCCACCATTGGCACTAAACTTAGATGTTTGTATTGGCACTAACCAATAGTTGATAAATCGTGCCACTATACTGCTCAATCCATAAATAGCAGTGTCTTTTGCGAGTGATTTTAAATTTGCCATGATTTTATTGTTTTTTTTATAAGTTTGGTAGGTTTGGTAGGGGTAGTAGGTTCAGTAGGGGTTTCCCTACAATCCCTACTATACCTACCAAACCTACTCTCCCTATTCTCCTTACCATCTCTATACTCTTTCCTCATCTTAAATCTCTGCTCCTTAATCCCTCCCTCTTGTATAAAGAGGCGATCTTGACGATCAATATATCCTCGGAGCAATGCTAATGTTTGATGAATAACTATCAATGCGATATTTGCAATATCCTCATCAGTTCGTCCTTCTATTTGTCTCATGTAATAATCGCTTTCATTATGCTTTCTGAATAGAGGCTGACAAGTTTTATATTTGTAATGGCCTTGCGACCATAGTTCCAATTGGTGAGTACGTAGATAATCTTGATAATCCTCTTTGAGTTCTTCTAAACTACCTTTCGCTACCGTCATGAGTTTATGCTCTGTCTGCGAAGAGCCTTCAGCATCACTATATCCTTCCACGATGTTTTGTTTTCCCGAACGAGCTGCTTGTTGCATTTGGTCAACTGTCCTATCATGAGCCCTATCAAGGAATCGGTTAACAAAATAGAATGTGATGTCATATACACATTCCGCTTTTTGATAGGCAAGCAATGTCTTATAGCTGCCAATCTTCTTTTTGCTGTAATCCATAGTATTGATTTTATTGGTTATTATTATAATAGGTGTGGTAGGTGTTTTAGGTGTAGTAGGTATAGTAGGTTCTGTAGGTTTAGTAGGAAATTTCCCTAACCTCCCTACTCTCCCTACCAAACCTACTACACCTAAAACACCTACTACACCTACCATCCCTATTCTCCCTACTCTCATCCAAAAAACATATAAGCAATCGCCGTTGCTGCGATAATTCCCGCCAAATCAGCCAACAATCCACACGTCACCGCATGACGAGTATGCTTCACGGCTATCGAACCGAAATACACGGCTATTATATAAAATGTAGTATCGGTAGATCCCTGGAAGATACAACTCAATATTCCAGGGAAACTATCGGCTCCATACGTGGTCATTGCATCAACCATCATTCCACGAGCACCACTTCCTGAGAGTGGTTTCATCAATGCCGTTGGCAATGCTCCGACGAAATCGGTATTTCCTCCACATGAAGCCACCAACCATTTGATACCATCGATAAGCATGTCCATCGCTCCCGAAGCACGAAACACACCGATTCCAACGAGAATGGCTACCAAATATGGAATGATTCGCACGGCAGTAGAGAATCCATCTTTAGCTCCCTCGATGAATGCATCATAGACATTGACTTTCTTTCTCACTCCTGCCAAGATAAACGAGATGATAATAGTCATCAAGAGGATATTGGCTATCGACGTACTTACGATGTTCATTTGTTCTTTATCCATCTGACCGAATCCCCATACCACAGCCGCTACCAAGACACACATCCCACCAAGGGTTAGCAACATCGTACGATTCAAGAGATTGATGCGTTGGTAAAGAGATGTCACGATGATACCCGTCAATGTCGAGAAGAACGTTGCCAAAAGGATTGGGATGAAAATATCCGTGGGATTTGCTGCTCCCAATTGCGCACGATACACCATGATACTTACTGGAATCAATGTCAATCCAGACGTATTCAACACCAAGAACATAATCATCGGATTGGTTGCCGTATCTTTCTTGGGATTCAATTCCTGCATCTGTTCCATCGCTTTCAATCCCATCGGTGTTGCCGCATTGTCAAGTCCTAACATATTGGCGGCAATGTTCATGAATATACTTCCCGTTACGGGATGTCCCTTGGGAATGTCGGGAAACAATTTGGTAAATACGGGCGAAAGGATTCGAGCCAATACGTTAACGACTCCACCCTTCTCACCTATCTTCATGATTCCCAACCACAACGAGAGCACACCTGTCAATCCCAAAGATATTTCGAAAGCGGTCTTCGATGTGTCAAACGTGGAATTCATGATAGCGGGAAACACTTCATAGTCGCCCATGAAAACCAATTTCACTAAAGCTATGACAAACGCTATGATGAAAAATGCAATCCAAATATAATTTAGTACCATAAGAACAATATTGATTAGCAACTGCAAAAGTACAAAGAATTATTGGTTTGGCACTCGTTATTGATTAGAATTTGTCGCGGATTTTAGATTCTTCACCTCCTACAAACGATACCTTTGTTATTGCACACCAAAATGATAGCATAAATATTCACCGAAAGAAGATGATAATTCCATAAATTATCACTATATTTGCAAAAACTATACACACATGATGAAAAAGCTATACACTATTTTCTGCTTATTGATGAGCATGATGCCGCTCATGGCGCAAACCACGTTTCCCAACGTAAGCAATGGAAGCACGGAGTATTGGTATTACATCCAGATGCAAAACGGTATGGGTGTGCTAACCGTACAAGGCGAGAACCAAAACATCGTAACGGCGGAAGCGGTGGAGAAAAAAGCTTCCAGTCAACAATGGAAAATCGTTGCTTCTACAGGCAACAGGTATCAATTCATCTGTCGTGGAGGACAGGTAATGTATTACGCTGGCGACAAGTTCAAGACTTCTGCCTCGCCCACAAGTGGATATTCTGCTTTTCAAATCGTAACAACCACTCATAGCACTTATAAAGGATATGAAATCTATGTAGACCAACTGGGCAGTAGTGCTGCTTATCTCAACCAATGGGGCGGAGCAGGATTCGGAAGGGAATTAGGATGCTGGACGAAAGGTGACCCAAACAATCCATTGGCATTTGTTGCTATTGAAGACATGGCATTTACGGACGCCTTGCCTGATGCTGTCAACGAGGTAAGCATTCAAGGAACTACCACATGGACTCCCACGCATAAGCACACATTATGGTACACTTCTCCTGGTACTACATGGATGTCGCAAGCATTACCTATTGGCAATGGGCAATTCGGTGCAACCATATTAGGTGGCGTTCATCGCGACGTTATACAATTCAATGACAAGACGCTCTGGCGCGGACACGTTGGTAATGTTGTGGGTAATGGCGAGTATGGCAGTTATCTTAATTTCGGCCAACTTTATATCACAACGACTGACGCTACATCGACAACCGACTATAGGCGTTATCTTGATTTGGAAGAAGGATGTGCAGGAGTAGAGTATTCCTCGAATGGCGCATCTTTCAAGCGTGAATACATCGCCTCTTACCCTGATGATATTGTTGCCATTCGTTATCAAGCATCAGAGGAAAAACGTATCAACACCCACATTATTTTATATAATGCCAATGGTACCAAACCAACTTACTCCGTTGTAAATGGCATTGGAAAGGCTATATTCAATGGAACCGTGGCAAGAACGGGCACGAAAGAACCCGAGAGTTTTTATTGTGAAACGAAAATTGTCACACGTGGAGGTACCATCACATCTACGGATGAGGGAATTCAAGTATCTGATGCGGACGAGATGTATGTATACTTACGTGGAGCTACTAATTTCTCTCCAGACAATGATGACTATATCTACCCAGCATCGGAGCTTCCTTCCCGAGTAACAAACACAATTTTAGCTGCACAAGAAAAAGGGTATGAGGCTATCAGAAACGACCATGTAAAAGACTACCAAGCATTGGAAAAACGATGTCAACTATCACTCACAGATGCAAGTAACACCCTCTCTACGCCAAAACTCATCTCGGCTTACAATAGTAATCCTTCCAAAAACTTGCTTTTGGAAGAGTTGTATTTCACATACGGACGCTACTTGCTCATTTCGAGTAGTAGAGGCGTAACGTTGCCAGCCAACTTGCAAGGTATATGGAACAATAGTAATTCTCCTGCTTGGAATAGCGATATTCACTCTAACATCAACGTACAAATGAACTATTGGCACGCTGAAGTGACTAACCTCAGCGACTTGCATACGGCGTATACGGATTACATCTATCGGGAAGCGTGTGTTCGTCCGCAATGGAGAAAGAACGCATCACAAATAGCTGGACAAACAAAAGGTTGGACGCTCACGACGGAGAATAACATCTATGGTTCTGGTTCTAATTGGATGCAAAACTACACTATCGCCAACGCTTGGTATTGTATGCACTTATGGCAACATTATCAATATACGCTTGACAAGGAGTATTTACAAACGAAGGCTTTACCAGCTATGGTATCATGTTGCGAGTATTGGCTCGAACGATTGAAACTGGCTTCTGACGGCACTTATGAATGTCCTAATGAATATTCTCCCGAACATGGGCCTGGCTCTGAGAATGCCACCGCTCATTCACAACAATTGGTGTGGGATTTGTTTAGCAATATCCTACAAGCTATCGATGAATTGGGCGATAATTGCGTTTCTGCTACTTTCAAGAACAATCTCATCAACAAGTTTAATAAGTTGGACAAAGGCATTGCAACGGAGGTGATAAACGGAACAACTTTATTGCGTGAATGGAAATATACATCACAATCAAAAGTGGGTTCCTACAACTCTCATCGCCATTTGTCACATCTCATAGGCTTATATCCAGGACACGAGATTGCCAATGACATCGACCCTGTTATCTATGAGGCAGCCAAGAATTCATTGAACGTGAGAGGATATGCTGGTACGGGATGGTCGTTGGGATGGAAGGTGAACCTTCATGCTCGTTGCCACGACGGAGATAGATGTGAAAGTCTTATCAAAAAAGCGCTTACGCTGACCACCGTAACATACAATGACGGTTCTGAGCGCGGTGGTATCTATGAGAACTTATGGGACGCACATCCTCCTTTCCAAATCGACGGTAATTTTGGCGTTACGGCAGGTATGGCGGAGATGTTGTTGCAAAGCTATCAAGGAAAATTGGAATTGTTGCCTGCTCTTCCTGCAAACATTTGGACGAAAGGTGAAGTGCGCGGATTACGTGCCATCAATGGCTTCGGCATAGACATCGCATGGGAAAACGGAAAAGCCACGACCGTAAAGATAGTGTCTGACGCGGGAAAGATGGCGATTATCAAGCATTCTGATGCTTCTTGCTGTTTTGACATCATTGATGACGAGGGCAAAGAAATAGACTTTGAGATTATCAACGACAACGAGATTCGTTTCCCAACAATTGCCGGTAAAACTTATACACTCAAAAACAACGGACAAACTAACATCATTCGGTACGAAGGCATTATCGATGGCGATTATAACATCGCCCTTCCTGGCGAGTCAACAATGTTCTTGAGACAGATTTCCGCAAAATCAGGCAACTTGGAATTAACGGAAGACAATAACCAAGAAGGTTCGATTTGGACATTCACGGCACATGAGGCCAATGAATATCCCACTTACAGTTCTTATTCAGCATGGTTAAGCGAAGGGAAGGTGTATTTTCTCAATAACAGGGATTTCAATTATGGATTACGCAATCTCTTCATCCGTTCAAACGTTGTCAATGCTTTATCGCTTCATCCCGTTTTCATGCATCAACAAACAAAGCTCTTGGCAATTCGAGCCACTAACGTAGATAGCCAAACGAGCAATTACGACAATTGGTATGGCGTAGAGGATGGGAAACTATCAGCCAGACTGACTTCACCATCATGTTGTTGGCAATTGCAACCAGCTCCAACAAATGCCATTCATTCGGCAAGAAACATCGACTCTATCATCAAAACCGAGTATTTTTCCATTGATGGCATTCGCACCATTATACCCACAAAAAAAGGTATCTACATCCGACAAGACCAACATGCAGATGGTTCCGTAAAACAAGTGAAAACGGTAGTTGAATAGTGTGTTATACTCAAATGAAGCTTATGCTTGCGAAAGAAGAGAAAAGATACAAACAGAACAATCAAATCAAAATTTACTTTAGCCCAAGCCAAGACTCCACCCATGTCACTTTCCTCCTATTACTTTAGTTTGATATTTACCGCTATTACACCCCTAACTGAAACAAAATGTTTACGTAGTAGCCTCCAGACTATAGTCTATAGGTATAAAGTCCAATTATTATCCCAGCATCACATAGGGAATGCTCACATCAATCATGGCATATGGAACGCCAAAAGCAGAAGCAACATAATTTGCTTAAGAGTGCACATATAATCCTTTCTGATATATAATGTTGCGCGTAGGCAACATTTTTTTGATAAAATGCTGGTTGTATGCAACAGTTTTATTACCTTTGCACCGGTAAAACAAAAATCGTATGGATTCATTATTCAGGAAAAGTGACAGGCTATTAGCTAATACAAAGACAGAGATCATCCGTGACATGATGGATGAGATACACTGGAATGCTCAACTTGTCACCATTATGGGAGCTAAAGGTGTGGGCAAATCTACACTCATCAAGCAGTATCTAAAGCATAATTATAGACTCGGTGACCGCCGCATACTCTATTGTTCGGCTGATACTGTAGATTTTTCTATGCGAACACTTGTGGGGTTGGCTGAGGAATTTTCTATTCGTGGTGGCGAACTGTTGGCAATTGATGAAATTCACAAGTACAAGTCTGGTACAACTGATTGGAGTCGTGAAATAAAAGAGATTCACGAATTGTACCCCGACTTAAAACTGATCGTCAGTGGGTCTTCCCTTCTGCGACTAAAGGAAGGAGATGCTGACCTGTCTCGTCGCGCTGTCAAATACACGATGCCAGGACTTTCATTCCGCGAATCACTTCGTTTCTATCATGGTTTGGAATTCAAGCGATGGGCATTGGAGGACATACTGGCTCATCCATACGATTTATGGCAAGAAGTTTCTTCGAAGTGCAAACCTGTTGTCCTTTTTAAGGAGTATTTGGAGAAAGGATACTATCCTTTCTTATTGGAGGGGGAAGGTGAATATTACACTAAGATAGAACAAGTGGTGAACTACATTATAGAAGCAGAGTTGCCCCAGATTTGTAAGGTCGATGTGGCTAATGTCAGGAAATTGCAGGCTCTCATTGCTCTTATCTGTAGTGAAGTTCCATTTGAACTAAATGCTAATAAGATAGCAGCTGCTATTGAAATTGGGCGTGACACAGTAGTGGAGTATTTGAAGTATCTTGGTGATGCAAAAGTTCTCAATCTGCTATATTCCGACAAGAAAAAGATTGGCAAACTTTCCAAACCAGACAAGGTCTATTTGGAAAATCCCAATATTCTTTACGCGTTGACACCCACAAAGGCAGAAATCGGGACACTACGTGAAACCTTTGCGATATGTAGCCTTTCAGAAAGCCATACTGTCGAATATGGCAAGGCACAAGGCGATTTCAAAGTCGATAGAATATACACTTTTGAGATAGGAGGACGCAGTAAGGGCTTTTCACAGATTGCAGGAGTGGAGAATTCCTACATCTTTGCCGATGACTGGGACATGCCTGATGGGGCAAAATTACCACTTTGGATGCTTGGATTCTTATATTGAAGCAGGAGTGTGCGTCATTAATTCTAAATTAACTCACGCATAATAATTTGTGTGAATCAATATGTATTTGCCTGATAATATCGGGGTCAGGTACGAGGGTGTGTCAAAATAAAAATGCCCTCTTGATAATTTTTATAGTTTAAAACTTAAGAGAAAGAATAGTCCATATCAAAACCTTATTCAGGGCTAAGAAATGGACTTTTCTTTGTTGTTTTTGAGCAGGGTACTTACAGATAGTAAGTTGCCAATTCAGATTTTTGCATTTTGACACACCCTCATGATATTTCTAAGTGTAAGTCTAGGTAGGAACGAATCTGTTTCTTCATGCTTCTATAATATTGCCCATGCTTGTTAGCAGGAAGGCCCTGCGACAATCCAAGCAAGCATATTGTTCTGTGATGACTGGTTCCGATTCCTGTTGGGTATGCCCAAAGACTTGATAGACATTGGGCAATCGTTCTCTCATGTACTGATGGTCCGTCTCATCTGTCCATATGGGTGAGGGGTATCGTGCATAGCCCCAACGTGAAGCGGAAACATCCATCAGGCCATTGAAAACAAAATCGTAAAGACTCTCTTCTGTTATCAATTTGTCATTGAGAGATTTGCAGATGTCATGCACATCATTGACGTTAACCTTTGGCATCCTGTACCTTAGCCAACCCAAATCGACCCCAGCATGAGTGAAGAGGAAATCCTTTCCTTCTGTCTTTACCGTCATAGCCAGTTTGAACAAGGACAAGTTCTCACTGAAGATCTGATGAATCTCCTCATAGCGTCCTTTGTCTTTACG
>OCTX012172267.1_pt1 | contig 14567 bp, 9 predicted proteins | sample 1539691 | NCBI WGS metagenome assembly OCTX01 (sample SAMN02144231, study PRJEB22623) | gut metagenome | biome: sheep rumen | host: Ovis aries | place: New Zealand | reverse complement strand
CGTTAGCAGATTCTCCCTATCGGCTTCCTGACTTCCATACTATTCTGTTACCGCCGGTCCGTCATCGTATAACTGCCGTACCCAAAACTAAGGATTTCAAATCTCTTATGATCCTTCCCGAGCCCGGTCCGCCCAAGCTGGTAAAAAGCCTGCATTCTGTAAACAATGAGCGATATCTGCGAGATGTCAGATATCGCCCATTTTCTTTTATTTTCTTGCGCTGGAATTCATTCTCGATCCGTCATTGTATACCTTCCAAGCCCCTGGCTCGTTTTACTCCCGATCTGCATAATTTCACCCGCCAGCATGAGCGCATAGAGATTTTCATCAATCCCATCAAAATCCACATATCCGGTAATCCCATTCATGGGCAGCTTCTGATTCTGGCGCGAAGAATACCTCCGTGACTTGATAGAGCGCGTTCTCTGCGCTGTGATGACCGGCAGCTCCGAAAAAGCAAAACGGTCGGCTTCAATCCCCTCATAGCAGTCAAGCATATATAGGCGACGCACTAGCGCTCTCACTATAGCTTCGGAATTATACTCTTTCAGATTCTCCCCATTATACTTGATTGCTGCCTGCGTATGGAACAACATACGGGTTCCTTTGGGTCTTCGAAGTCGATAATTAACGTAATCCAAAAGTGTCATAACCTTATATCGCTCCTTGTAGATGTTGTAGCCATCCACCAAAGACTCATTTTTACTATTAGTCACGCGTACAATCTCAAAAGTACCGTGCCCGCTGCCAAGGCCCTTCTGTCCCAATCGATAAAAGGCCTGAAGGATCTGATAAAAGTATACAATTGTCTTGCCAAACAGTGTCATCGTAAACTCAAGCTCCTCTCCGGGAACAAAAGAGGTACGATAATCCGTACAGCAGATGTTATACCCGATGCTTTCTCCTTCGGTCACAAAAGAAGGTTTAACAGCGAACGGAGAATACATAATTCTTCTCACCGTACACTCATCACGAAAGTCGCACACATCACATTTTTCATCCCTGATGCACGACATCTCCATCAACATTCTCCCCATGCCGCCCCGCAGACCATATGCCTTATTGACGTTGAGTTCACAGAATTCCAGCATACGGAGATGAAAATGAAGCTTAACATAGCGAACTTCGAGATATTTCTTTAGTTGATCATTCATATACTTTGCCTTATCAATCACCTCATCGAATCAATAAACTCTTCATGTTATTTTATATGCTCTAAATTTATTTTTCGGAGCTTTATCGATGATTTGCCACTTCTGATCTATTCTCGAATTTTCTCCACTCCAATTCTCTTTAAACCATTGATGCGATGCTGTAGAGTTATCATTTGGCACAGCATCTTCTATGAACGGATATGATACGCCAGTAACAGATAACAAGTCAGTAATCACTTGTAATTCACGGCATGATACCTTATCGAATTCCTTGATATTTTTATAATTTTCTATATTCAAAGATGCCTGTATATTCCGATATGTACCATTCCCAATATCAAACTTTCGCAAAGTAATATCTTCAATCGTGATTTTGACACTACCAAGACCAATCGGTTTTCCATGACCTATTTTATGACACTTATTGCTGTTTACATTATTTTCTCCGAGAGTGATGACCCACTTAAGCTCCTCCAGCTCGTCCTGTGTGATATTATTAAAATAGATTTTGAATTCGAACACATTCCTGTTTTCAGACTTAACCCCGTCAGCAAGATCCATAGTCGCATTTCTCTTAGTCTTCTCAGATGTTGCATAATTTCTGTGAAGGTCATGCCAATAATACTTTCTCCCGCGTAGTGTAGCACCTTCAGTGTCATAAGACGGAAAAGCCCCATCCTTGACATCCAGATAAAACGGCGTGTAGGAAATATGTGGACTTGACAGTTCTTTGAGCGTAACTTCCGGTATTATTGTATTATCACCACAGCTGACAGCGTCTGTTACCCTCACTCTGCTTCCGACTTTCCCTTCATCCTTGGCCATTCCAAACAACGAGCAAGCTTTGCACAAGCTATTTCGTTCGATACATGGACGTTTCACTCCAAGCATGTCTCCCATCGTCTTTTGGTATGCAATTCTGCCTATACTAGCAAGAGAAACATTGTCATATTGCACATTATACCAAACCGGAATCGTTTTTTTAGCTTCTATACATTCAATAACCCCTTTATAGTAATTGGGATGGTTCTCAGTGAGGCATCTGTTGAGTGCAGGGTCATTATACTGTTTATAGATTTCCTTCAATCTATCAATCTGCATATCTGATATTGGTATAGGTTTTTCCCCTCTCACCTCAACGAATATGCTTTCAAAATGCTTATTTGTCCTGACCTTAGCCTCCTTCGGCGCAGCTTCACCGAGATAAAGGTAGCCCGTTTCAGTTCCTTCGTCAGATATTTTCTTAACGACAGTTCCAACTTCTATGCCATTTTTGTTTATATACACTTCTCCCGGATCGAACTGTATCTTTTCCCCGTATTTATGACGTCGTAAATCAGAATCCCTCCACCTTTCATAATCTCTGAATTCAGGCTTCCTAAAAGGCTTATATCTATCATCATCAATGATAATCAGATAACGTTCAGCTTTCTTCAGTTGCCACCCATTGTCAGTATATGACAGCAGGTACGCTTTACCAAACTGTCGCATGCCCGATCGTCTAGTTGCGATTTGTTTAATATCGCTGGTTACAAAACACGAATCCGATGCTGTTTCATATACACTTCGCAACACTCCTCTTAATGAACTTCCGGGGATCATTAATTTATTATCAACAGTTCTCATAAATGAATATGTTTTATGCTGATCAGAATCCTCTTTCACGGATACAGTATCCGGAATCGCTATTGGACTTCGAGTATACAGCTTACAACTCATCACTCCTGTCAACTCGCCAACCCTTTCAACAATATCTTTTCTTTCGATATCGTTCCAGTCAACAGATACAAAATTATACGGATTAACAAATTGTAGTCCAGATTTTTTCATAGCCATTACTTTCCCTCCACGAATCTAACCAGTCTCCAGTCAGCCACATACGCCTGACCTGTCTCATGGTCTTTCGTAAGATAATATCTAATCTCAACCTTGGCATCTGAAGTGTGCTTAATAGGAAGTCTATACTCCCCACCGCGAGTTCCTGTAATTGAAGTATACTCTTTTTCAGTCTCTGACTTGCCTTCCTTATCCGTAGTATCAATATCCAAATACTGTTTCTCGTCAAACATACACTCATCATCGAATTTGTCGTCTTCTCGCTTACGATACCAAAATGTACCTTCGGCAGGAGATGATTGCTTTTCAGCTAGTACCGTCATTCGAAATATCTTTTCTTCTCTGTTTGCGTTAAATACACGAACTTCAAGTACCTTGCGAGTATCAAAAGTATGAAATGATACGTCTTTTCTCCAATCATCATATCTAGCAACATAGTATGAATCTGTCAGGGTAGCCACAACAAAGGAATTTTTCATATCGTTTGTTTTTTCCAGAAACTGCTCAAAATTAATCTTATCAGTCATCTCATGCTCCTTCGTCTGTTAAAAAGGAAATAATGTCCGCGAACAAAGAGTTCTCATCTACTTTTGACAGTTCTTTCGATTTGTCTCCTCTTAAAACTTTCAAATTCTCGATTCGGAACAGTCCTCTCCCGATTGACGTCTCGCCGCCAACAGCCATATACCCCATATGAAGATCCACAATAGCGGCCGCCAAAGCCCGCAGCTGATTAATATTAACGCAATCTTTTACCTTGATCACGAGATCCGTCTTTCCAGCGTAATAAGTTTTTTCTGTGAACAAGGCTCCGGTTACAGTGCCTCCGGAAAAGCGATCAATAGAGTTTCTTGATAGTATCTTCTCCTTAGCACCTTTCAATTGAGTTTCAGAAAAAGATATGTTCGATATACGTTTGTGTTTCTCTTTCTCTTTAACATAGCCAAATAAATCATTCACCTGTTCCTCATCAAGCCACTGTCTGACACAGTGCCTGAATGCGCCTGCCCATGACGTGCCAGGTATTACAGGCATAGGATTACCCGTGTTTCTATGAATGGTGAGCTGCTCATAATCAGGCTGTACTTCCGTATCTTTTACATCTGAAGTATATCTTCGTACGGATATGCCTCCATTTTGTTCAAGACCGAGACAAATTGTTATCATTCCACGGGCAGTTTTAATATCCTCACCACTGCCTCGGACTTCGTAAATTTGCCAGCTATTCTCATCATACATATCAAAGTCAAGCCAGTTTTCTACTTCGTCTTCTTCTGTCAAATTAAAAACACACGTCTTGGCTTTTACATCTGTGATTTCGCCATATCCTCTCATAGTCTTTGAACCAAAAGATACGTTTTTATTCAGCCACAAATCCTCAATCAGCCTTACAATGCTTTGATCTGTGTCCTCATAAAAGTTCTGTTCAACGTAGGTAACTAATCGAACTCCCGGTTCAAGAATCTCCATGTCAAACTTACTGCCCGAAACTGCGGTCTTATACTCATCCAAAGCAACGAGATCTCTTTTTGTCACATATAGTTTATCAATATCATCAGGGACTATTGTGGCATCATAGAAAACGACTTGACTCGCTTCAGACATATTTTTATCAGACTGTTTATTAGATATATCTCTATTAATCGTCACAAAACCAAAATATTTTACCTGATCTGTGTCTGAAAGCTCTGTCAGTTGGTTCCTTATGACACCGGCAATTGCTGTTGCAGGAATGTATGGTAAATTGTTCTTCTTTTTAATAATATCCTTATCCGTAATAGTATTCTTTCCGGATCCTACAGAGAGTGGAGACGCGAGCTTGAATTCAATCCGGGAATACTCTTTCTTTAGTATCTTCTTTGGCAATTTCTGTCACCTCCTCACTGTTCCTTCATCTGATATTTAGCATTTATCAACAGTGCGCGAACATATTCGCTCCAGAGTCCAAGCAGTTCTTCCTCTGCTCTTTCCTCCGCATCGGAAAATCCCTGCTTATTTACCAATTTTAACAGCAGCCTATATTCCTCAGAAACAGATAAAGTCTCATCCTTATCATCACGATAACCATCCAATATGGACTCCTTACTTAGTCCCCATGACTTTTTATCTTTTATACTCCCTATCTCACGTGCAACATACTCAAGGACATCTCTTCTCATCCTATCCCGATCATCACTTTTTACTTCTTCTACTCGCTTCTGAAAATCAGCAAAGGCAGCTCCTTTTGTCTTATTACCTTCAAGGCTCTCATTAAGCATCAACATCATCTTGCCAACATGTGTTGCAGACAAACCAATTCTGCTTCGATGCAATGCACGAAGCTTTACTTTTTCACGCATATGATCAAGGATTCTATCTTTTATAATCGGGTACAAAGCCTCAAATGGTTTATTGTCATCTTCTCTTTGATTTATATTTATTTGTTCCGTTGCGGGGTTCAACAAACTCATTTTATAATCAGCAGGATTACCGGAAAGCCTAACAATTCGATATTCACCAAATCCCTCGTGATTACGTTCACCTATAAAACCAGCTTGAGACAAGGATATGTCCTTTTTCATTTCGAAGACAAATACGCTGCCTGCTTTTACGACCGGCATCGGGGCCTTTCTTAAATTCCACTGCGTCTGATAACCTGCTACCTCACCAATTTCCAACATGTCATGGAATTTGACACTTTCACTCGCATTTTGAGCAGTTAAGTTCAATTGATCCGCTATGAGTCTTTTTACTGTCCTATAGTCAACTGTATAGTCCTGCTCACCAACAAATACTGCATCGGAGACCAGTTGAACCATAAACGTTGTATTGGCAGAAAAATCAACCTTATTATTTAAGTCAAAAGGATTGTTCGCATCTGTTTCAATTACGCACTTACCATATTGGGCACTTTTAGACTTGCCCAAGCGCAGTATTCCATCCCGAAGCAATCCGCGAACTATCTTTGCAAGATCTTTAGATACAATGATACGTCCGGCAAAATATTGCTGTTCTCTGATCACTTCCAAAGGATACAGAACTCCTTTTACGCCATTCTTCATCCCGCGATGACTATGGTGATAAACGAGATCTGTTGCAGTCTCATAGACACTAACATCATTGTTAGCGCCTAAATATAGATATTTACCTCTCAACTTTTTCCCAACATTGCCGTCAACCGGAGCAAAATCCGATGTAATAATGTCTTTTTCATAAGAATGGTCAGAATCGCTTGATTTTCTCTCCTTATTGATTCGGTCCATTACTTCATTCAAATACTCAGCATTTACATATTTCTTTGATTTTTTAAGAATATTGACAAATAAAGGTGCCGGGTAGTAGACTCTTCCATTTTTATAGGGTACTAAATCCGTAAAAATAGTATCTCCGCTAAGAAACAGCTTTCTGAACGTCGAATCGTCAAACGCATCACCCTTAAAATTGCTGTTAGCAAGATATTTGCCTGCCAATGCGCCAAGCACAACCTGTCCCGGTATATAACTAAGAGATTCATTATCATTCATACCGCTCATCATAAGAGGCTGCTCATTCCGAATGATAAGTGATATCACACACTTGCCCGAACCATTGTCTTCACTCTTTACATTACACTGCCTATCAGAATCCTTTTCCTTAATTAATGTGCACTTAACACTGCCTAAGCCCCGATTCCGACTTTGACCAATGTTACGGGTCGCCTTAACTATTTTTTCAAGTTTCTTCTCAAGCTTATAGTCTATTTGTTTATTATCAAATTCTATGTCAGCCTCGAAAACAAGTGGGCTCCCATCAATTGGAGAAACATCATTTACAACTCTTGTATAACGGAGCGAATTATCCACAGCCGTTTGACTTTCTTTATTGATTGCAGTTTGTGCCTTCACAGAAGTATACGCATCCAATATCTCATTCTGAGTAATATACTCCCTGAACGCTTTGAACATGTCACATGTATTAATACACTCTATCTCTTTTCTTACTTGCTGCGCATTCATTGGATAGGCATTGCCAATCATTATCCCTGTCGTATGATTATACTTTCCGGCTCCGAATATCCTTTTAACCTCGTCATCAGTTATGAATCTATAGAGCGTGCTTTCAGCTGTTTCACGCATACAGCCTTTTAATCGCCTGCCAAGAATAACAGGTATTCCATACTGATCGTAAGAAATATCACTGTCAATCAGTCCCGCATAAGAATAACCAGAACCCGAAGATAAATCAGATTTAAGCTCAATACGTAGTTTTCTTTTTTGAATCATTCCGACACCTCCTGTGGAGTCTCTGACATTTCTTCATCACCTGCGCTAAACCAAAGATCATAAAGCGTTACTACATCAAACACTAAAGTCCTATGCTCCGCTAAAAATCGGAATTCTTCATCATTCCGTTTCTCTTTGCTCATATGAGCTTTTATTCTGCCAAGTTCCAGCAAGTAGTCCGTAACATTTCGTTTAGCACTTTCTGCCAACCCCTTCACATTACTTCTACCAAGCTTATTTAGAATGCCGGCTACCTTGTCAACTTCATCAAGGGTTGCGAATTCACGTTCCTTTATCTTATATTCTTCCTTTTCATCAATTTTGATCAGCCATGGCTTGCTGCAGAAGTTTCCAACCTCCCTTTCGCGAATAGAATCCAACGATGTTCCTATCACACCTTGACAGTAATGGACATCAACAAAGCATGCATCCTGAACCTCCTCGCCATTCGATGCCTTTTTCATTCTCACTTTGCCTGACTCACAGCATTCCTCTGCAATACGATATGCTTCAGCGTAAGGCGCATGACTATGAAAAATTGCAATACCCGCACATGCTGACTCATTCTTTTTCAGGGCCTCCATGTAAACTTTAACCAATTGTAACGCATCTCTGGCATTACACACGAAATTGATTTCGTCTCCTGCATAAATGACCATTCTTCTTTTCTGACCACTCTTGTAATCCGAATCACCGCCGTGAACCTCGTCCAGATACGCATCAATTTGATTGATAGGGTCTTCTATATAATCTTGCTGAATATTTGCAGAGAAATTTCGCAAAGCGGAAACACAGCTTTCATATGACTTCTTTCCTTCTGTTTCCTTCTCTACTTTTGCTCCCATGCCATTTCCGTCTATATAAACAATTGCCAAAAGGCTCTCTTCTCCTTTTTGTGTCACCAGCTTGTCAAGATACTTTTCACCACTTTTTGTACAATATTCGGCAGTATCATCCATTGCATAATACTTCTTATATTTCATTAAGCTCTCTTTAGACAACTTTTCGTATACAGGCGTATATTCTTTTCCGACTAATGGCATAGAAGTATCATAATCAACCTGCACTATTGGCAGTGTTCCCCACGGTGTTGCAGGATTCTTTTTAACTTCATGTTCTGCATGCCTTTTATAAAGTCTGTTTCTGTCAGCGTTATAGTCACTAAAATTCAAGCCCTCAATAGCTGTTGCAAGGATCTGAAGTGTTCCAATATTTTTTAACACTGTCTTGGTAAACTCATACGTGACATCCTTAAAAACGTCTATGTCCTCAAAAAGAACAAAGAAATTCCCACCCCCATCATAAACAAGTTCTGCTACTGCACCTTTTTTCAGATGGTCTTCGAAGTTCGTTTTTGTTAACTTTGATTGATCTGAATTGGCATTTTCAATGTCATAACGATAAATATGCTGCTTATATTCAGATATTTTTTTTCGCTGCTGGCCCACCTTGTCGACAGCAACGAAAAAGTAGTCTTTGAAGATATCTCGAATAATTGCAGATCCTCCAACGATTTCTTTCAAATGTGAACTCTTGAAAATGAACTTTTGCTTGCTTCTCACATCATACATAGCCAAAACGTAACTATTGCCATTTTGTGCGATAAAATCTTTGTCGGACACGTCCTCCAGGATCTCAAAAGGAGCACCATTACTATCCGTTTTGACGATTCCCATTTTACTTTGAGATCTCTCAAGGTTCCTTTTCTGTTTATGTGTAAGCTTTCTTTCATTAAGCCCATTTGTGTTATTTCTGTATCCCTTTTTTTTGGCCATATGTTAACTGCCTCCCGACTAATCTTGAAGAATGCTTTTTATTCTGGTGGAAATTTTCATAAAAGTAGAAATATACTTATACCCTCATGTAAAAAATATAGCACAAACGCATATATTTTTCATTATTGTTCTAAGTAAATCCAGCAATTTGCCAATCAGATTTCGATCAGCCACTCATATCCGTTCTCAATCCGTCTTCTTACAAGCAATCCCATCTCCAGCTCAAGTGTGTCGGTCTTCTCCTCATCGAATATAAGCTCCAGCTCACGCTCTATTTTTCGGACAGAATTATCGATGCCTCGCCGTTGTTTCTTTAGTTCTACAATCTTCACAGCAAGATTCTGAGCCCGCTTGTGGATATTCAGCTGATCTGCAATATTCTGTGATTTCTCTTTTGTAAGAGTACGACTTACAGGAAGAGTGACTTGATTCGCTTCATCGGTAGATAAAAGTACTGCATGAAGTACCGGTGAAGGGTAACAATTCTGATTCCTCTTAAATATACAGCTGCAGCCGATTTCAGCAGTGATATGTTTATACTGTTCTCTAAGCTTGCCGCAGCTGATTGGCTTCTCCGGAAGTTTTCTAATGAACTTATCTGTAACGTTGTATTTATAGTTCACTGTATAGCTCATCACTTGATGGACAAAACTCTGCCCATCTGCTCCAACGTGGCCAAAAACATACAGAATGGACTGGCGCTCAAAGTGTGTCAGGTATCCGGTTTCATAGGCTTTGCGGCAGAGATAACGCATAAGCGTACATTTACGGAGAATCTCTGAAATATTAGGCTGCAGCTCTCCAAAGATTGACAGATCTGAATCGACTGCCTTCTTCATACTGTCATCCTGCCGTTCAGAGCGGACAGCCAGTACCTTTTTGATAGTGTTTACAGAGTATTTCGGGACACTATCGAGCCATTGAGCAAGATTGGCGCACTCAGTGAAGTTGCTGTCAAGAAGAAACGACCTGACACCTGCAGCGGTGTTTACTGCCATAGGCAGTTTCAAACGCTGTCCGTTCTTTCCGGGCTTCAGTCTGGTCTTGTTCGGGAAAAACTCCACTGTTATATTCGAATCTATTATGTCGGTGAGTTCTTTCTGTAATACATCCTGTAGCATGTTGATAAGGTAAACAGGAATCCATCCCTCAAAGAAAAGCCATACGTGATACCCTCGTCCTCCGCTGAACTCATACCTGACCTCCAGATTTTTCCGATGAAACCATTCTCCGATTACAGTCGCGGCTTCCGCTGCTTTTCGCAAATATCTGTTCAGATTTTTCGGATTTTCACCATTCTCTATCATTACCTTTCTGGAGACATCCAAATCAATGACCAGCGCTTTTACGGTTGCATTCTGACGCTGAATATATGTTGCAACAATGTGTTCGCCCATTAGATGCTGTTTAATAACATCCTTTGTCAACGGCTTAAGCTGATCCTCCACCTGTTTCCTGCCGTCGATATAATCAATAGTCGCATAAATATCTTCTCGGCCTGCAAAAAGATTCATAAACTTTTCTATTTCTTCATCGGTCACTTTTCTGGCAGGATCTGGAGACTTCAAAGAATTTCCAATCAAATCAATACTATTCGCTTTGAGAACCTCTTCTCTCTCATCAATCTTATTAATATGTTCAGATATCCGCGAGGCCTGTTCGTAGATGCGAAGGTCAGAATACTTCTGCATAAGTTCAAGTAATGCGTCACGGGTTCCATCAGAAATCAGAACTTCGTAAAGTTCACAGAGCTCACGCACAGCGCTTTCATTTACCTGAACCTCAGAAACCGTATCTGATGTAAATCCGAAAAACTGCTCATATTCAAAGAGTTTGAGCGAATAAAAGCTGTTCTCCTCCCATACCTCACACAGATACAGCATGATATCCTCGTAGATATTTGTATACCCTCTGCGCTTTTGCGCAATCTCAGCAATTTCCTTTTTATTTCTGGTCATATAGACAAGTGCAGCATACTCCAGAATTCCTCCGATTACTCGCTCTCCCCTAAAGTACTGTTCCCATCCATTCAATATCTCCGCAAGCTTACGCAATCTATTTTCACAAGAATCTTCCCTGTTCATAAGCCATACAGATTCAAGTCTACCGGAAAGCTGGTCTACTGCTTTAGCAGCGATTGACTTGCCGTTTATATCAAAAAAGTATCCAAGGAAGTTCACGCCATTTTTTAGTTCCGTTAGAATCGTTTTTTTCTCAGATAGTCGGAGCCCAAGTCCGGACAACATCGTATTGATTGTGACCAGAATCTCGGACAATTTCTCACGAGTATCTGACAAGATGAGCATGTCGTCTGAATAGCGCAGATAAAAACAATCCCGCTTTTCCATCTCATGATCAAAATCTGTCAGATACAGATTTGAAAGAATTGGTGCAATACTTGCCCCCTGATAAATACCGACCTCTTTTGGACAAAGATTTCCCTCTCTGTCTATTGAAGGAACGCAGCACTCCTCTCGAATGAGCTCCAACACATCTTCTTCGCGTATTCTTTTCTTAAGAACCGGTTCCAGATATTCCCATTGAATCGAGTCGAAATAGTGCTGAATGTCAACTTTGAGGACCCACTCGTGACGTCCGGTCTGAATCTGTTTCTCTACATCACAGACTGCTGATAAGGCAGATTTGTTATCCCTGTAGGCATAGGCTGACCGCGCAATTTCTACCTCAAAAACTTTCTTCAACTCTTCATTAATCGACTGCTGAACGACTTTATCGCGCATAGAATAAAGCGCGATTTCCCGCGCTTTGTCTTCTTTGTATATCGTGACCAGCCTGACCGGCTTACACGCATACGTTTTCTGCCGCAGTTCTTTAGAAAGCAGTTTGTTTTCTTCGACTGAATCCGCATCATACATATCCCAGCTTATGCCATCCACACCTGCTGAAGGCTTGTTGCTGCGTACTTTTCGCCAAGCCTGATTCAGTTTCTGCAAATCGATAATTTTGTTATAAAGACTCATTCAGTCACCTCTATATCACAACAATATTCGAATCATCTTCTCGGGAGGCATCTCCGATTCCAATCACCATAATCGAGTCGGTGCATATTCTGCATAGATGATAAATGCGAATGTTTCCTTCCTCCTCATCATCCATCAGATCAAGAAGTTCCCTGTACAGTGCATCAAACCTCTTTTTAGATATATCACATTCAAAAACACTGTACTGCTTGTGTTCTCCATAATTCTTCAGGACTTTAAAGATTTTATTTCTTCTCTTAGTATCAGTTATGTCATAGCTGATCACATACATAATGATCCTTCCAGCTATAAGGTCTGTATATTTCATTCTTCCTGATCGCATCCTTCAGGTGGGCTGCCTGTTCTCTGATTCTCCCTCGAAAGTTCTTATCACCTGCGGCAGAGTCAGCCCCGGTAAGCCATCGTTCATAAGCTCTACAATACTTTTTAAACCCTTCCTCAGTCAGAATCACAGTCCCCTCCTCAGGGAACTCAAAATCATATTTCCCGATCAGACCCTTATTGAAAAGCTTCAGCGTCAGACGATCCACGACCGGTTGTCGAAATTCTTCCACAATGTCAAGAGCCAATGATTTTCTTCCGTATCGAATGCCATGCAGAAATCCCATATACGTTTCAAATGATTCCACCTCTAGCACTGAAGCTACCTCTTTGGTCAATAATGTATATCCAAGACTCAAAATCACATTAATTGGATTCTTAGGCGGGCGGCGTGAACGCTTTTCGAATTCAAAATCACAACTGAACATGTGACCGAAAGAGTGAAAATAGATATTGCTACATATTCCTTCAATGCCCATGAACTCCAGCTGACCATTTTTGTCATGAACTTTATGTAGGTTTTTCTCAATTTCATAATAGTCAGGTCTCCAATCAAAGTTATCCTTCCAATTCCACTTCTCAATCACGGTCAGCTGATTTCGAATTTTATTGCTCACGATAATTGCAGCCAGCTCATTCCTTTTGATCGGATCCATATAACAGTCATACTGCTGCATGCGCAGAAAGATGTTTTTTGAAGAGTCCGCTCCGGTCTGCCCAAGGTAATTGCCTCCATAGCTGAAGTAACTGACCGTCACTCCATGTTCCATGAGCATCGTAAGTGCCTGCGCGGACACCTGTACATTACCGAACAAAGCAATACTGTCTATGCCAAATACAGGCCGGTCAAGCAGCGTCTTTCTGCCTTTCACGGCACAAAGACGCTCACCTACTTTTGTTAGCATAATTCCCTGCTCTCGAATATATATTGCAGCCATAGATCATCTTCCTATCGCTGTGTAGTAGACAGAGTGCATTGGGCTGATCCAGCGAAGATCTTCTATGTATTGACGCATATTAATGCTTTCCAGAAGGCAGTACTTTGAGAGAACCTCTATGACAAAATCCCGAAACCTTGTATAATCAGATTTTCCAACGGGTCCCAGGCCATGGGCAAAAATACTATTGTTCCTCAAATACACCATTGAACGCAGTTGCTTAAGAAATACAATATTTTTACCATTCGGCACTTTACTGATGTCATCTCCAAGTGCAAGAAGGAGCATATAGCCATCAAGCAACGATATTTGATCCGGAAGATATTGATTATGCTGGCGGCCAAACATCTGCTCTCTGAGAGCGTTCATATTTCTGCGAATTGCTTCAAGATTAACATCCCCCTGAATGTTTACCTTGGAATAGTCAAGGACAGAATAATCCATTCTTGAAACATATAGGTTGTATTCGATTAGGCGGCGTTGCTCAATCATCTCCAATAACCTGTACATGAGAAGCGAAGCCATATCATATTTCTCCTGTCGCTCACGGACCATCGCATTCTGAAGCATGGTAAACATGAGCGCACTCATAATATCCTTATCCTTAAGGATTTCTTCTTGCCTCCGTTCTTTGAGCATACCTGGAATCTTGCAGAGATGAGAAAGAATATCACCCTGTTTTAAAAAAAGATTTCTGTAATCCATCATAAGGAATGTCCTATGAGTTTTACTGTCTCTGGTCATGCTACGGTTGAGACTCTGCATATATTCATCTGCCTTTTCAAAATCGAGCGCATCCCATGCTTCATACGAAGCTGCAAGGGTATAGGCAAATTCCAGCTGCTGCCGTACATCAGGCTCAGGCACAGTATCTTTCAGGCGTTCCAATTTTTCTTTTGCTCCTGAATAATTATGCTGCTCAAACAGAGTCATTGCTTTTCCTATTTCCAGATCACCAAATACACTTATGGGATTGTCAATAAAATAGAGATTTTCGGTGCCGGGGTTCGGCTTTCTAAAGTCTACGAGGTATTCATCACAGCCAAGATAAATCAACTGCACATCAATTAGAGCACCAGCCATCGCTGCTGCCGCTGCCATTGCCTTTGTGCCTCCAGTAAAATCAATATAAATCTTTTCAGGTTTTCCCCACTCCAGATAACTGTTCTTAATCTCTTTGTACAGAGTCAATGGGTCTGTTTCAGTGACACGCTCTTTTTGATAACGTGTCACTTCCAATCCACAGTATTGCACGATTCGATCCAGGGTCTTTTCAGAGATATCTGTATACAAAAAAAGA
>OCTX011551471.1_pt1 | contig 14578 bp, 9 predicted proteins | sample 1539691 | NCBI WGS metagenome assembly OCTX01 (sample SAMN02144231, study PRJEB22623) | gut metagenome | biome: sheep rumen | host: Ovis aries | place: New Zealand | reverse complement strand
ACCACGTCTCCCAAGTTTCCACCCGATAAGAATGTAAACAAGGCAATCATGATAATACCACCGATGCCACCAATACCTGCTTTAGCAGTGGAACTCAATCCTCTGCGGTCTTCTACGTTTTCGCTTTCTCTGCGTCCGTCTAATCTCATGTTTATTTCATTTTTAGTTATTGAATCATGATAATGTTTAAGGACTATAAAGTCTTTTGCAAAAATAATAATAATTTTACAATCCGTCAACAAATAGCATAAAATATTTTTAAAAATATGATTACTATGCCTTTGGCATTCACTAAAAAACGTAGAGTAATATTTTGGGAGTGCTAAAGTATTACTCTACGACGTTAACATGATGTTCTACGAAATGTCAAGAATTTCTTGATGAATCGTATCGTATTCTTAAATAGTTTTATTTCTTTATCGTCACAAATAGCTTTTTTAAATCAGCATCCTTGCTGGACGTTCCTACCATCAATTCGTGCTTACCTCTTACCACGCGCATGGTATTGGTTTGCTCATCCCATGTCTCAAACGACTTGCGAGGTATAGGAATCTTTACAATTTTTGTTTCTCCAGCCTTCAGTGCCACTTGCTTGAATGCGCGTAGCGACTTCAATGGACCATTCACATCGTTAATACGACGCATGTATACTTGTACAGTCTCCTCACCATCTTTCTTGCCTGTGTTGGTAACACTTACAGTGATGGCTCCCTTATTGTACTTAGGTTTACCGATGCTAAATTGTGTATAGCTCAAACCATAACCGAACGGGAAGAGAACTTCATCCTTGAAGTAACGATATGTGCGATTCTTCATTGTATAATCTTCATAGTCTGGCAATTGGTTGACGTTCTTATAGAAGGTGATAGGCAATTTACCTTGTGGATTGAAATCACCAAAGATAACATCAGCAACGGCATTTCCACCTTGCTCTCCACCATACCATGCTTGAAGGATAGCATCGGCGTTCTTGGTTTCGGGAACAAGAGCAACGGCACTACCGGAGCAATTGATGAAGACAACTTTCTTTCCAGCTTGATGAAGGGCAGCAACCAAGTCGCGCTGTACTAGGGGCAATTCAATGTCGGTGCGGTCACCACCACGGAATCCTGGTTCGCTTACTTTCATTTCTTCACCTTCCAGTTTGGGAGAGATACCACCAACGAATATTACGGTGTTGGCATCTGCTGCCTCACGTAAGATTTCTTGGTGAGAAGGAGATAGACTCTTACTGATGTCAAACTGCATGACGGCCATGTCGAATTCTTGCACGTAATCGATTTGGAAGATATAACTTTCGCCAGCTTTAACATTGATTTCCTTTCGAGTCTCATTGATTCTGTTGCGACCTTTCCAATTATTAATAAGCGTATCACCGTTGATGATAAGACGTGCTTTGTCGTCACTGCCCATTGTAATGGTGAGTGTTTCATCGGCGGTCGGGATAAATGTTCCTTCGTATTTAGCGGAAAACTTCTCTAAGTTAACACCAGGCGCAAAGACGGTTGCGCCGCCATTGCTAAGGTTAATGGATTGGTTGATAATCACCGCATTTGCGGGTTCTCCTTTCATGTCGGTATTGTTCCAATAAGTGGCTTTCATACCCTTTTCCCCTGTGGGAGTGGTAAAGAGATTAAACCTACTTTCGAATGATTCATTGCGAGTCAATCCGCAACCCGGAATGTATTTCACATTGTATCCCAACTTTTCGCGAATACCTTTCAGAATGGTTGTTGTTTGTGTAGGATAACCGCTATAATTACCCCACATCATAACAGAGTCATTGGCATTAGGTCCCATTACGACTATCTTCTCGTTTTTATTCAGAGGTAGGATGTTATTATGGTTTTGCAACAATACGATACTCTTTCGAGCCATGTCAAGTGCCAATTGCTTGTGCTCTTTACAAGCGATAACACTTGCAGGAATCTTTGTCCAACTGACCATTTCATCAGAATCGAAATCACCTAATTCGAAACGGGCAATCATCAATCGTTTCAAACTCTTGTCGATTTCTGCCTCAGTAACTTCACCTGCCTTTACTGCCTCTGGCAATGAGCGATAGTCTGAACCACATTCCACATCGGTTCCTGCACGTACGGCGGAAGCCGAAGCTGCATGTCGATTAGGGGAATATCCATGTCTACCTGCTACCCAGAAATCACTGATGGCTCCACAATCGCTGGTTATCAATCCCTTGAAACCCCATTCGTCGCGTAGAATTTGTTGTTCATATCTTGAATTACCACAACAAGGTTCTCCGTCTATCCGTTGATAGGCACACATCACTTCTGCCACATTTCCCTCTTGCACCAATGCTTTGAAAGCAGGCAGATATGTTTCCCATAAATCACGACTTGGCAAGTTTTCAATATTGAATTGGTGGCGGTTCCATTCAGGGCCGCTATGTACGGCAAAGTGCTTGGCACAAGCCAATAACTTACGGTATTTGCCTCCTTGGGAAAGAGGTTGTGAATCATAGGATTGCCCTTGTAAGCCATTCACGACGGCAAGTCCCATTCTTGATGTGAGATAGGGATCTTCGCCGTATGTTTCTTGTCCGCGTCCCCATCGAGGGTCACGAAAGATGTTGATGTTGGGAGTCCAAAACGACAATCCTTGATAGCGTTTCACATTTCCTTTCTTCTTGGCAACTTGATTTTTGGCGCGAGCTTCATCGCTTACTGCCGTAAACACCTTATATAATAATGCATCGTCCCATGATGCTGCCATTCCCATTGTGATAGGGAAGACGGTAGCAAAACCATTCCTTCCTACTCCGTGTAAAGCTTCATTCCACCATTCAAAATGGGGAATCCCCAGTCTTTCAATGGCAGGAGACACATCCATCATCAATGATGCTTTCTCTTCCAACGTTAGTCTTCCGATGAGATCTTCCGCTCTTTGTTCGGGAGTGAGATTAGGATTTTGGAAAGGGTATTTGAAAGATTGTGCGTTTACCGTTGTGGCACACACGATCATGAATGTTGCTAATAATTTCTTCATCTTATTCTTATTTGTGTGAATTACTAATCTCAATTACAGTCTGTAAGTTTCCGTAGGAGAATCCTCTGGATAATATACTTTTCATCTGAATTGTTTGAGTTGAGTAAATAAGGTTATAAGATATTTTTAAATAATTACAAGTTGATTTTTTGTATAACTTTCTTATTATTTGGTAAGGTTTCTTTCTTGATGAATATGCCATGATGAGGATTCAATATTCGCATACCTTGTAAATTGTAGTATTCCGTTGAAATGGCTTCAGCATGTTCTAATTCTTCTATTCCAGAAACGAGTGACGTGATGACACCAGAAATAACCACGTTTCCGATAGCAGTTTCCTTGCCTGCATTGACATTATAAATATTGATAATCATCTTTTGCTCTCCAGTAGCGGCAGCAATGGTACTAACTTCCTCATTGTATTCTGTATACCAACCTTTGTCGCTGCTATTGCGATTGAGTTCCATACCTCTTGCCAATGATATTGTTCCATTCTCATTTTGCCAACTCACATCAGCTACGCCAGAGTCTGTTCCAATGCGTGAAATAAGAAACTGGATTTTATTGGGCATGAACTTGAAGTTTTCTTTCACGTTGATGGTGAACGTAACTGCATTTGTTTCCGCAGAACTTTCCTTTGCCGTAGATTTAAGAGAGACCAATGTCTTTCCGTTAATGTTTCTTGTGCTATTAGGAACGAGATTATTTCCCAAAGTCATAAGAGCTTGGGAAATATAGCTATTAGCGTTCCCTTCAACAATACCAGCAACCATCTTTGTATCTGGAATGGCAGTAGTCAACTCCCACGTGATGTCGCCATTTGCCGTAATGTCTTTTTCATCAGGTTGGTCAATAATGGCAACATCGGGATTGATGGCTTCCACGGTATTTCCCTTTTCATTCTTATACTCAGGATAATATTCCTTGACTGCATCTTCTGCGTCGGCATTACCGTTTACCATAATTTCTTGAACCAAGCTATTGCAATATACTTCTATATTGGTATAATATTTAGCGGGATCAAGAGAATAGAGTAGTGCATCGGATGGATCACTGGGATTCAAACCATTTGCCGTTTCCCATGCATCGGGTATTCCGTCTTTATCAGTATCGAATGATGCAGAACGAGAACCTGTTCCGAAGTTGGCTTCCGTGTAGCCTTTTACGTCAGAAACGAGGTCGATACGACCAGGCTTATTGGTCTTTGAACCAGAATAAAGGGCAGTGGCATTCTCTGTTTCATACACATAGCGCGTGTCAACGTCGTCAGGAATGAGTGATGCACCTGCGTAATGAAGCACTTTTTCGTATGCAGTCATAGTGGCATGTGTCGTAACCTCTCCAGTAGGTGCTGGTTCGTCTAATTTAATGGGCACGCAATCTTTTCCTGCGGAATTTTTGTAATAAGTAACATTGCTTCCATAGTAATGGTTGGGGTCAGGACTGCATCTTACACCATTAATTAAATAGGTGCCGTCATCGTATGACATATATGACCAACCAGCATTCGTGTTCTCGTTGATTTGGTTGCCGCTTAAGTAATATCTACTGGTCATTGTCCAGTATTTGGGAAATCCTTCGGAATTACCACTTGCACCAACGGTAACGGTAGTAAGTCTACTTGTACTTGCTGCTGGACCTGATTTGAAATAGTTGTTAACCATGTTGATTTGTCCACCGCCAGGACCGCCATAACAACCATTACCACAATTGTAAACCACACAATTGCGGAAGTCTACGTTTTCAGCTTGTACGGTGTTCTCCCATTTGTAATCATTGTAATTGACATTGCTGGTATAACCTTCCCAATCATATCGTGCACCATTGAAACGTGGAGAGCGATTGCTGACGTGAAGTATCAGATTGTGGTGGAAAGAAGCTAATTTACCACCCCATATTCCTCCGTAACCATGTGCGCCTTTTCCGTGTCCTGCATTGTTCAGACTCTCACCAATAGTACACCATTGCATGGTGAAGTTGTTGTTGTCATAAAACGATGCTACTTCGTCGATAGACCACGATAGAGAACAGTGGTCTAACAATATGTTGGTAAAATGACGAGCTGTACTTGCGTCTGCACCATCGTTAACGTCTTTCTCTTGACCGCGACGGATTCGGATAAAACGCATGATGATGTTATTGCCATTAGGATTTACCGTGTAATATCTTAATGTGATACCTGGTGAAGGAGCGGTTTGGCCTTCGATAGTAGTATTGGCTCCGATGTTGAGATTGCTACGCAAAGCAATAACACCGCCCACGTCGAATACGATAATCTTCTTCGCAGAACCACTGACAGCTGCACGTAAAGAACCTGTTCCTGAATCATTGAGGTTGGTTACGTGAATGACTTTACCACCACGTCCACCTGTTGCATAACGTCCGTGTCCTTCTGCTCCAGGAAATGCAGGTGCTTGAGCTTGCATGAATAGACAGGTAAACAATGAAATTAAAACGAGAGATAGTTTTTTCATTTGTTGTGAATTTAAGAGTTTGTTTTTGAGATAAATTTATTTCTTTTGTTTGTTGTAATATTCCAATCCCGTCTTGACATTCTTCATCAATGCCTCTGATGACATCGTTGCGCCTGTAACACCATCTACTTTCATCTTAGCAGCCTTACTAACGGTCTTTCCCTCGTATTTGCTCAATATCTTTTTGGCTTGTTGGAAATACTTGGGAGTTTCCTTGTTGCGTAAGGGTGAAATCTTCGTAATCTTATTTCCCTCAATATAAATTTTAACGGGTGTAGGACTTTGATAACCTATCACGTCTTGAGTAAGCGACGTTGTGTTAATTACGGTGGCACTTCCTTCTGTCGTAATGACTTCGTCACTGGTTACGGCACTTGTCATCAAGGCAAAGAAGGCTATTGCTGCCAAGGATTTTAGAATGGAATTCTTCTTTTTCATTTATTTCTTGTATGTTTTATTAAAAGTCTTTACTCGTTTATAGATAAAAAAGGAAGATAGAAGAAGTTAGATGTTTCTTCTATCTTCTATAGTTAAATGCTTCTCGGTATTATACCAAGTGACCAATGATGTCTTCTCTGTCACCTGCAAGCATGTCGATAACAGGAATCTCAATCATGGTGTAGCATCCTGGTTGTTGTCTCAACGATGCACGAGCCACGTTTACCAAAACCTGTGCGGTAAGTGCAGGGTTGTTGATGCTCATGTTAAACTCGAAATGTTGGTTTTGTGTCTTTCCACTAACGCCTTTGCGTACGAGATGAACACCATGTCCCATGTCGCGAACGTCATCTACCGATGCTACGGCAAATACATGTGTCTCGTCGTTTGCGAAATATGGGTCAGCCTTGATAGCTACGGTTACGTCTTCGAGTTTGGCACCCTCTTCCAGTTCAACGTATACCATACGACGATGGATTCCCTCACCCAATGGAATGGTCATGGACAATGCGTTCTTCACGCCTTTCTTTCCACGAACACAAACGGAATGACCCATAGACATACCTGGTCCAAAGTTTGTATAGCTCAGTCCCTTTGGTGCAAGACTTTGCATCAATGTACGAACGATGGAGTCTGATCCTGGATCCCATCCAGCTGAGATGATACTTACGGTATTTGTCTTCTTGCAAATGGGGTCGAGTGTCCTGCGATAGTCAAGGATACTGGTATGAATGTCGAATGAATCTACTGTATTAATTCCCAATGGCAGAATCTTCTTGGCGAATTCCTCGCACGAACGTGTTGGAGTGGCAAGAATGGCTACGTCTACGTCTTTCAGTTCCGTAATGTCTTTTACCACTTCGTAAGATACAAGTTCCGCAGGTTTGTTTTCTGCACCATTGCGCCTAACGATACCTGCAATCTCGAAATCCTTTGCGGCTTCGAGTGCTTCAACTGTGTAACGACCGATGTTTCCATAACCAACAACGGCAGCTCTAATTTTTTTCATGTGTTTGTTTGTTTTAATTTGTTATACCAAATTTCCGTGCAAATTTACACAATTATGGCGAATAAACATCCTTTTGTTACGTTTTTTTATATTTATATACAATTATGTATACTTATTAGATATACATTTATGATTAATGGAAAGTATTATTAGGTTTTTTGTAAATGGAATCCATTATTTCTAAAGCAACACGAGGAATATAGTGAGATGGTTCATAATAATTATGGTAATCCGATGTCCATTTATTAATTCCCGTAAAATCAAATACATTATCTTTACCGAATATTTCACACAAGCAATTGTAATCTTGCGGATTGATTTTGATTTGGTTGTATAATGGATTAATGACGATTTTATAAATCGTATTGTGCTTTATTAAAATGTCTTTCGCTTGAGTGAGAATCTTTTTTCGTTCATCATTGATGGCTATAGGAAAGATAGAATCAGGATGTTGAATGTTTTTGAAATAGTTCATACGTGATTCGTCATAAAAAAGACCTTTATCCATGAGAATGTCTTCTTCAGTGAATGGTTCCTCATTTGTTATAGGATTATAGTAATCATAATTGTTTCCTTTTTCTATATATTTTGCCATTTTTGGAGTCTCTATGTTAAATACATGATAATATGTCCAGTATTTAAGAAAGTTAAAGTCAAACCAAGCCTGTAAATGCTCAAGGTGAAATCTAAAGAAATTGCGATAACTTAGTAATTGTGGAGCCGTGGAAAAGAGTCTTTCTTTTCCCTCTGTTTGGTGTAATAAATCGTAATCAAGCGCAATTATTGCATTATTAATCTTTTCATTGTATTTGTCAATGAGTTCAAGTTTTTTTAAAAGACCTATAACAGAACCACCTGATTCTGAATAATGATAGCACATGCTATTGGGATTGATGTACTTTTTCCAATCGTCAATTTTAAAAAACAAACTTCTCGAATTACCAAATATAAAAGAATCATAGTGATAGGTATCTTTCTGTTTAATGTATGTCGTTGTAGAAACATAATCTCTATTTATTCCTCCATCGCCTTTCACATAGTAATTGTCATAGGGCCAAATCACCTTAAAAGGATCAAAAACGATATAACAAATAAGCAAGAAAAAGAATGGAATTAAGAATAATAACCAATATTTAATAAATAATTTCATCACAATTAGAATTGAAAATATATGAAAGTTTGACTTTTTCCTCCAAATATCATAATTGAAAGGATGAGGGAATAATAGATTGTCCAACGAATGAAACGATAATTAAATAGCCTCTTGTTGGGAAATTGTAAAGCGTGTTGTTTATCTCTTTGCATCCATTCTATGAACAATAGTATTAAACAATATGAGATGGTTTTTCCATAGAGTTGATGAGAATTAAAAGATAGATTTGTAAACATGGATGATATATAGTCAATAGCCTGTGTTATGCTATTTGCCCTAAAAATAATCCAACCAATTACTGCTAATAAGAAGGTTAGTGTCAATTGCATGATTTCCTTTATGTTAGGGAATAATCTGCCATTGGCTACAACATGTTTATATTTAGTATTAACACCTAATATGTTGTATATGGCAAGAAGCGTTGCGTGATACAGTCCCCATACTATGAACGTCCAATTAGCCCCATGCCACAAACCACTAATTCCCCATACAATAAATACATTGCGAATTGTTTTTTGTTTGCTACATCGACTTCCACCTAATGGGAAATAAATATAATCGCGAAACCATGTTGTTAGGGATATGTGCCAACGTCGCCAAAATTCAGGGATGCTTCTTGAAAAATATGGAAAATTGAAGTTTCGCATCAAATTGAAACCAAATAACCGAGCACAACCAATTGCAATATCAGAATAACCAGAAAAATCACAATAAATTTGGAATGTAAATAAAACACCTAAAATAAATAATGTTATTCCTGGTAAGTTTTGATAATGTTCCCAATTCGCGTTGACAATGGTTGCGCAATTGTCTGCAATAACTAATTTCTTGAAAAATCCCCAAAGCATTTGTCTGCATCCGTCTACGGATTGAGTGTAGTCAAAAATACGTGTTTTTTGAAACTGAGGAAGTAAGTTTGTTGCTCGTTCTATAGGACCTGCTACTAATTGTGGAAAGAAACTAATATATGCGAAAAACTCAATAATATCCGATGTCGGTTTTATTTTCCTTTGGTATACATCTATCGTATAGCTTAATGCTTGAAAAGTATAGAAACTAATACCGACAGGTAAGATGATTTCTAATGTAATCCAATCAAGTTGATAACCTAATGATGAAAACAATATCTCTAAATTATCCACGAAGAAATTATAATACTTAAAGATACCAAGAATCAATAAGTTTATGACAATGTTAGATGCACTGATGATTTTCTGCTTATTTCTTTTACCTTCATATCTTGAAATTAACAATCCGCTACCAAAACTACATAATGAGGTCAGTGCTATTAAAATGAGAAAACGCCAATCCCACCAACCATAGAATGTATAACTGGCAATAACAACCAAAAGATTTTGCCAGTGCCTTTTCTTGAAAACAAACCAATATAATAGAAAAACTATTGGCAAGAATATTATAAATTCAATAGAATTGAAAAGCATAAAATTATTATTTGCTTACAGTATTATTGTCCACTTAACATATGTTTTAATGCAAATTATAGCTATGAAGCGAGACTTGTATTTTTTCAGTTGCAAAATTAGACATTTTTTTTGAATATGATTAAAAATTATTATTATAATGTTCATGTGGAATAAAATTGTTTTTGTATTGTTGAATGATAGATAAAAAATGTGTATCTTTGCCTTTTGAAGTGAAATAAACATTGCAATAACATGTCAGACTACATAGAGGTAAAAGGAGCAAGAGTAAACAATCTGAAGAATATTGACTTGAAGATACCGCGCAATAAGTTCATCGTGATTGCTGGGGTCTCTGGGTCAGGAAAGTCATCGTTGGCATTTGATACGTTGTATGCAGAGGGACAAAGACGATATGTGGAGTCGTTGTCTGCCTTTGCGCGCCAGTTCTTGGGTAGAATGAGTAAACCCGAATGCGACTTCATCAAAGGATTGCCGCCCGCCATTGCCATCGAACAGAAAACGATTGCTCGTAATCCACGTTCTACCGTGGGAACATCTACTGAAATATATGAATACTTACGTCTTTTGTACGCTCGTGTAGGTAAGACTTATTCGCCAGTGAGCGGTCAGGAAGTGAAGAAAAACTCCATAGAAGACATTGTCAATTGCGTATTGGGTTTTTCGGAAGGTACTAAGTTTGTGGTTCTTGCACCCTTGCATGTCGTGGAAGGACGTACGCTTCGCAAACAATTGGAAATGGAAATCCAACAGGGTTTCGTTAGATTGTGGTATAAGAATGACTTCATTCGAATTGATGAATTCCTTGAGCAACAACCTGCCGAGTTACTTGATTCCACGTCGCCTTCTATGAATTCCGACTTATGGCTATTGATTGACAGAATGTCGGTGAGCCATTCCAAGGACGTGATTTCTCGCTTGACGGATTCTGCTGAAACCGCCATGTATGAGGGCGATGGCGCATGTAGGTTGGTATTCCTCCCGTCAAATATTTGTTACGATTTTTCTTCACGATATGAAGCAGACGGCATTACGTTTGAGGAACCCAACGATAATATGTTCTCCTTCAACTCTCCCGTTGGCGCTTGTCCAACGTGTGAAGGCTTTGGAAGCATCATCGGAATTGATGAGAAACTGGTCGTCCCCAATAGTTCGCTGAGCGTGTATGATGGTTGCGTTCAGTGTTGGCATGGTGACAAGATGGGCATTTGGCGCGAGGTGTTTTGCAGAAAAGCCGTCGTTGATGGGTTTCCCATTTTCAAACCTTATTTCGAATTGTCTCGCAAGGAGAAGGATATGCTTTGGCATGGTCTTCCTTCCGAAAAACATTTGGACATTCACGACCAAGTTAACATTGATGCTTTTTTCCAGATGGTCAAGGAGAATCAATACAAGATACAATATCGCGTGATGATGAGTAGGTATCGTGGCAAGACTATTTGTCCTGATTGTCATGGTACCAGATTGAAGAAAGAGGCTACGTGGGTACAAATCGGTGGTAAGAGTATTTGCGACTTGGTGGAAATGCCCGTTGTCAACTTGAAAGAGTGGTTTGATACGCTCCAATTAGACGAGCATGATGAGCAAGTGGCGAAGCGTTTGCTTACAGAAATCAAGATGCGCCTGAAATTCCTCGTGGATGTTGGATTGGGGTATCTTACCTTAAACCGACCTTCCAATACGTTGAGTGGTGGCGAAAGCCAACGCATTAATCTCACCACGTCGCTTGGTAGTTCTTTGGTCGGTTCGCTTTACATCCTCGATGAACCCAGTATCGGCTTGCATAGTCGTGATACGCAACGATTGATTCACGTTCTCAAGGATTTGCAATCGCTTGGCAATACCGTTATCGTGGTGGAACACGATGAGGAAATCATGCGCGCGGCAGATTACTTGATTGACGTGGGACCTGATGCTGGTAGATTGGGAGGTGAAATCGTATTCGAAGGCGAAATCCCAAGTCAAGAGAAGTTGGTTGGTATGGAAGAGAAGTATCCTCGTTCCTATACCATCCAATATCTATTGGGTATAGATAAGATTGATGTTCCTACGTCGCGAAGACCGTGGAATATGTATATAGAACTCAAGGGTTGTCGCATGAACAACCTACGAGGCATCGACGTGAAGTTTCCGTTGAACGTGATGACCGTCGTTACGGGTGTGAGTGGTTCTGGAAAGTCGTCGTTGGTGAAAGGAACGTTGTTCCCCGCCTTGAAAAGACATCTTGACGAGGTGGCTGATATTCCTGGTGAGTATGCCGCCATTGAAGGAGATTGGAAGCAAGTAGCTCATGTGGAATTGGTTGACCAAAATCCCATTGGCAAGAGTACGCGCTCCAATCCGGCTACATACGTCAAGGCATACGACGTGATTCGTCAACTCTTCGCCGAACAACCTCTGTCTAAGCAGATGGGATTCTCTCCCCAATATTTCTCGTTCAATGCCGAAGGTGGCAGATGTGAGAGTTGTAAAGGTGTAGGCGTTATTACGATTGAAATGCAATTCATGGCAGACCTTGAATTAGAGTGTGAGGAGTGTCATGGAAAACGTTTCAAGCGTGACATTCTCGACGTGAAATTTGAGGGAAAGGATATTAGTGAAGTGCTTGACATGACGGTTTCTGAAGCTATCGAGTTCTTTTCCGATGCTTCCCGTCGCATTCCACAAAAGTCAATGTCGCAATTGTCGGCTTTGGTAGCAGAGAGATTGCAACCGTTGGAAGACGTAGGACTGGGCTACATCAAGTTGGGACAGAATTCTTCTACGCTTTCGGGAGGCGAGAACCAACGTGTTAAGTTGGCTTACTTCATCGGACAGGAACGGCAAGACCCCACATTGTTTATCTTCGACGAGCCTACAACGGGTCTTCACTTTCACGATATTCAACGATTGTTACATGCTTTTGATGCGCTTATTGAACGAGGACACACCATTTTAGTGGTAGAGCACAACCTGGACGTGGTGAAATGTGCCGATTACATCATCGACTTGGGTCCTGACGGTGGCGATCATGGCGGTAGCATCGTGTGTTGCGGTACTCCCGAAGAGGTGGTGCAATGCCCGAAAAGCATAACGGGATTATTCCTAAAATCTAAGATATGAAAAAAGAACTATCCATTTTAATTCCAACATTCAATGACATTTGCGTAGACTTAGTTCAGGCTCTTGCTCGCCAATGTGACTCTATTCAGAGGTTGAAGTATGAGATTATTGTGGCAGATGATGGCTCTACGAACGAAGACGTGAAGCAACGCAATTCCTATATTAATAATATAAATAGGTGTAGGTATGAGTTACGCGAACAGAATACGGGGCGCGCATGCATCAGGAATTGGTTGGCTCAACAAGCTCATTACGAGTGGTTGCTGTTCGTAGATAGTCACATGGCGGTATTTAAGGATAATTACATCGCCGAATACTTGGATACCGTGGATGATGTGGTTTATGGTGGATATGTGGTGAAGGGCGATGCAGAGAAACTCAAGGGCAACCTGCGTTATCTTTATGAGAAAAAAGCAGAACCGATGCATACGGCAGAGATGAGAATGCGTTCGCCTTACCAGGATTTCCACACTTCCAACTTTCTCGTTTCCCGACAGGTATTTCTCAACCATCCGTTGGATGTGAGGTTTAGGCACTATGGCTATGAAGACGTATTGTTTGGCAAGCAACTACAGATGGCTGACATTTCCATCGACCATATCTCCAACCCGTTGGCATTCGACAGGTTTGAGGACAATGCTCGTTTCATGGAGAAGACAGAAGAGAGTCTTAGGACGATTTACATGTTCCGTGACGAGTTAAGAGGCTATGCACGATTGCTCGATGCTTCCGACAAACTCAGGCAATCCCGCCTTCATACTCTGTTCATGTGGATCTATCGGAAGATGAAGAATCGTTGGCGTAGAAACTTGTGCGGAGATAAGCCCTCGTTGTTGGTGTTTAAGTTGTATAAGTTGGGCTATTACTTCGAGTTAGGTTAACTCGAATACGTTCGATGGGGTGGTGCGTTTCAATACGTCTACTTGGAAGTCTTTGCCTGGGATAATGCCGTATGAGCGTAATATCTGTTCCACGGTTTTCCGAGCCAACTCTGGATGGTTGTTCTCTTCGCTCAAGTGACATAGCCAAACGTGCTTGAGACTATCGGTGGCGTTCTCGGCAAGAGCCATACCGCAATCCTCATTCGACATGTGTCCCTTTTCGCTCAGTATGCGTGCCTTCAAATGTGCCGGATAGGTACCTGCCTTTAGCATTTCCACGTCGTAATTGGCTTCGATGATGAGGTAGTTAGACTCGCCTATGAACTTTTTCATTTCATCGGTGAGATGTCCCACATCGGTCATGATGCAAAACACCACGTCGCCTACCTGTATGCGATAGCCTACGCTATCGAGGCTGTCGTGCGGAACGTCAAACGAGGTGATGGTGAAACTCCCCAACGTAATGGTTTCACCTTTTTCTATAAGCTTCACGCGTGACGGGTCAATCTTGCAACGCACGCAATAGTTGTTGTTGATGCCAACGTGAACGGTAAGGGTGGAGTAGACGGGTATGTTGAAGTCACGGCTCACGCTTCCCACGGCTTTCACGTGGTCTGCATGGTCGTGCGTGATAATCATGTTGTTGACGCGATTCAGGGGAATGCCATAGTTTTTCAAGCATTTCCTCACGGATCTAACCCCAACGCCAGCGTCAATCAGGAGTCCGTCAGTTTCCGTGTACAAAAAATAACAATTGCCACTACTTCCGCTCCCTAATGAGATGAATTTTAGCATGAGTGTTTTATTTTCCACAAAATTACTAAAAATATTCCATCTTCCCACTTATCATATCCCATCTTTTTACTATCTTTGTCGAAATTTAATAATTTTAAGATGAAAAAAGCATTTCAGTATATATTGAGTTTACACATTCGTTGCGTCATGATGGTATTGGGTGTGCTCTTTTTACTCGTTGCATGTGATTTTCATGCAGGTAGTTCGAGACAGTTGAAGAAAGAGGTGGATTCCTTTGCCGTGTATTATTTCAATTGGCAGTTCCATCAAGCCGTTCG
>OCTX011315124.1_pt1 | contig 14579 bp, 10 predicted proteins | sample 1539691 | NCBI WGS metagenome assembly OCTX01 (sample SAMN02144231, study PRJEB22623) | gut metagenome | biome: sheep rumen | host: Ovis aries | place: New Zealand | reverse complement strand
CTTTAGATGATGCTTATGGTATCTGTTATGTTTCCGCCCATAGTTGGAAAGAAACATATACGGGGTTATTACCAGATAAATGTTTAGATAATAGAATTAATAATATATCTAATAAAGTAGAAGGAACAAAAAAATTTTTAAAAGAATTTAAAGGAACTTACATAGTTGCTAAAGATGATTCTAAAGTAGTTGGTATTCTAGCATTTGGACCTGCTCAAGAAGAACAGTATAAAGACTATGGTCATATCGAAGCTATCTATGTATTAAAAGATTATCAAGGATTAGGTATAGGTAAAGAACTATTTAAAAGAGCTGTTACTGGTTTAAAAGAAATGGGATATTCTAAACTTCAATTAGAATGTATGACAGGTAATGATACTATAAACTTCTATAAAAAATATACTGGTGAAATAGTATCACAAATAGATTATCCTATTAAAACAGTAGGCACTGTTAAAGCTGATATAGTACTATTTAAAAATATAGATGAAGTAATATCACTATTAAGTGATATTAAAAAAAGAGACTTAAGCAATTAAGTCTCTTTAAGAAAAAACACCATATTTAACCAAAAAAAGAAGAGTAATCTTCTTTTTTACTTTAATCCAACTTTTTCTTTCTCTCTATCAATAACTTTATTAAATTCTTCTTGTATTTCTCTAAGTCTTTCTTCGGTTTTAGCTTCATATCTAACAGTTAAATTAGGTCCAGTATTACTAGCTCTAACTAAAGCCCAACCATCATCAAAAGTAACTCTTGCTCCATCAATATCTAATACTTTATAATTTTGACCTTTAGTATATTCTAAAACCCCTTTAACAATTTCAAATTTAGTATCATCAGTAACAGGAACTTTTATTTCTGGTGTTGAATAATAATTATTAATACCGTCTAATAAACTAGAAAGAGGTTTATCAGTTTTTGAAAGAATCTCTATCATTCTAAGACCATTATATAATCCTGAATCAAATCCTGGCCATCTATCAGTAAAGAAAATATGCCCTGATAATTCTCCACCTAATGGTAATTTATCTTTATTAGTTTTATATCTTGTCCAAGAAGCTCCGGTTCTATAACAAACAGGTTCTCCTCCTAGTTTTATAATTTCATCTTCTAAAGATTTAGAACATTTTACATCATACAAGAATTTCTTTGGACTAGCTTCATCAATAATACTTCTAATATAGATAATCATAGCTTTATCAGCAGGAATTATTTTGCCTTTTTCATCAACAAAACCAACTCTATCTCCATCACCATCAAAACCAATACCAATATCAGCTCCAACTTCTAAAACCTTTTCTTGTAACATCTTATTATTCTCAATAACAGCTGGATCAGGATGATGATTAGGATAAGTAGCATCATCTATATCACATATCATAGTAATATCTAAATTAGGAAATTGTGAATAAATATCTTTAGCAAATAGAGAAGTAGCTCCATTTCCACAATCTAATACTACTTTAATCTTTTTATCTCCCATATCTATATTATCTTTAATAAAGCTCTTATAATAATCTCTTGGATCAAATTCGGTTACTTTTCCTTCCCCAGTTAAAAATCTTCCTGCTAAAGTATAATCCTTAAAATCATATACTTGTTCACCTCTAGCATTACCTAAATGATCAACACTGAATTTAAATCCATTATCATCTTTTGGATTATGAGAAGCTGTAACCATAATACCTATTATTACATTAGCTTTTAAACAACCAAAAAAATACATTGGTGTTGTAACTAATCCAAAATCAATAACGTCACAACCTGATTCTGTAATACCTCTAATTAATTCTCTTGTTAAGCTAGGAGAAGATAATCTATTATCTCTTCCAACTCCACATATTTTTCTTTTTAATTTTTCCTGAATATATGAACCATAACTTCTTCCTATTGTATAAGCTACTCGTTCATTTATTTGTGAGGGATATACTCCTCTTATATCATATTCTCTAAAAATAGACTCATCCATTTTAACACTCCTATCATAACTCAATTATAACAAATAGCTCAATAATTGACAAAACAAAATATATCTATTAGAATAGCTTGCAACAAAGGAGATGATTAAATGAAAAAGAAGATATTAATGATACTTATCCTAGTTCTTATCATTCTTTTTAGTTTTGGCATCTCTAAAAAAGACGAAACAAAAATCCTAAAAAAAGAACAAAAACAAGAAGTAAAAAAAGAAGAAATAACAATTGAAGATGAAGATTATAGTAGTGATATAGTAGGAACCCTTTATATACCTGATACTAAATTTGAATCTATTATAACTCAAACTTCAGATAACATATATTATCTTAATCATGATGTCGATGGACGTTCTGTTGCAAAAGGAAACCCCTTTTTAGATTTTAGAGATTCCGTTACAGATTCTAAAGTATTAAGAATATACGGTCATAATTCTAGAACTATTTATACTGAATTTCATCTTTTAGAAGAATATTTTAAAGAAAAATATTATAAAGAACATCCTTATCTTTATTTCCAAACAAAAAAAGAAACAAAGAAATATCAAATATTTACATTCTATACTGAATATCAAGATTGGTCATATTATAATGTTGATTTTAATAACAATGAAGTATATAAAAAAGAACTAGCTAAATATAAAAGAAAATCTTTATATGATACAGGAGTAGAAGTAACAGAAAATGATCGAATAATAATATTGCAAACATGTTCATACGAAAAAAAATATGCTAAATACAAGAATAAATATCTACTACTAATGGCCAAAGAAGTATAAAATCGTCAAAAGGTTTACATATTATTAATAAAAATATTGTAATTTTGCCAAAAAAGAGGTAAAATACTAAACAATTTCATTGACTTTACTAATAAAAATAAATATAATATATTCATATATTTGTCTATCGAAGAGAAAATGGTGATTTTTTGGAGCATTATTTTACTAATAACGAAAATTTAAAAAGTGAACTTATAACTATCGTTTACAAATGTGATGATGATGAGTTTACTTTTTTTAGTGACAATGGAGTTTTTTCTAAAAAGAAGATAGATTTTGGTAGTAACCTTTTAATAAAGACAATTATAAATAAAGTTAATAAAAAAAATATAGATATTTTAGATGTCGGATGTGGATATGGTTTAATAGGAATAAGTTTAGCTAAGAAATTATCTAGTCATGTCCTAATGTCAGATATAAATAAAAGAGCGCTTCACTTAGCAAAGAAAAATATCGTCACTAACAAAGTTGATGGCGAAGTAATAGAGAGTAACGCTTATGAAAATATAACAAGTACCTATGATTTAATAGTTACTAATCCGCCTATACGAGCGGGAAAGAAGCAAGTTTATAATATATTAGACAATGCTTCGAATCATTTAAATAATAATGGCGAATTATGGTTTGTAATTCGTAAAGAACAAGGTGCCAAGAGTACTATTGAGCACTTAAAAGAAAGATATCAAGTAAATATAATGGAAAAAAGTAAAGGGTTTTATATTATTATGGCTAAAAAAGCCTAAAAAAGCCCAAAAAACATTGACATTACAATTTACTTAATATAAAATTATAAATTGGTGGCATGTTGTTTTTTCTTCCGAATAACATGCAAAAATAGGTATAGGGGTGAAAGACTGATATGGCATACAAAGTAGAGAAATTTGGTGACCACAGAGAAAGAAGAACCTTCTCAAAAATTAAAAACACCTTCGCATTGACAGATTTATTAGAAATTCAAAAGAAATCTTATCAAAGATTTCTAGAAGTTGGAATTAAAGAAACTTTTGAAGACTTATTTCCAATTGAAAGTTTTACTGGAAACATCTCTTTAGAGCTAGGAGATTATTATTTTGAAGAACCAAGATATACAGTAAAAGAAGCCAAAGAACGTATGGTAAACTATGCAGCGCCATTAAAAGTTCAAGCTCGAGTTTTCATTCATGAAACAGGTGAAGTTAAAGAACAAGAAATATTCTTAGGTGACTTCCCAATGATGACTGAAGCAGGAACTTTTATTATCAATGGAGCAGAACGTGTAATCGTTTCCCAATTAGTTCGTAGTCCATCTGTTTATTTCAAAAAAGAAATAGATAAAAATGGACGTAAAATCATTTCTGGAGAAATGATTCCTAATAAAGGTACTTGGTTAGAGTATGAATTAGATGCTCGTGACATCTTCTATGTTCGTATAGATAGAACTCGTAAAGTTGTTATTACAGCTTTCTTAAGAGCCTTAGGTCTATCTTCAAATGAAGAGATATTAAGTGTATTTGGTGATGACCAATATTTAATTAATACCTTAGAAAAAGATTCTACTAAAAATACCGATGAAGCCTTAATTGAAATATATGAAAAATTAAGACCAGGAGAGCCAGCAACATTGGATTCTGCTAAGAACCAATTGATTACTAGATTCTTCGACAGATTTAGATATGATTTACAAAAAGTAGGTCGTTATAAATTTAATAAAAAATTAAATGTTCTATCTCGTTTGTTAGGACAAAAAATAGCTCAAAATATTAAAGATGAAAAAGGTAATATTGTTGTTGCCGATGGTACAATTATTACTAAAGAAATTCTTGAACAAATTCGTCCATTATTTAATGATGGTTATGGAGTAAAAGAAGTAACTATTAATGAAGAATTAGATGAATTCAACAAGATTCAAGAAGTATTAGTATATGATAAAAATGATGAAACAATTACTCATAAAATAATTGGTAATGATCAAACAATTGATACTCGTCGTTTAACAATATCTGATATTTATGCTTCTGTTTCATATTATTTAAATTTACAATATGGTATTGGATCAGATGATGAAATCGACCATTTAGGTAATCGTCGTGTAAGACAAGTTGGAGAATTAATCCAAACTCAATTCCGCGTTGGTATGGCCCGTATGGAAAGAGTTATTAGAGAAAGAATGACTACTCAAGAATTAGAAAATGTCACTCCTAAAACTTTAATCAACATTCGTCCTGTAACAGCTTGTTTAAAAGAATTCTTTGGTAGTTCCCAATTATCAAAATTCATGGACCAAATCAATCCAATTGCTGAACTTACAGATAAGAGACGTTTATCCTGCTTAGGACCAGGTGGATTATCTCGTGAAAGAGCAGGTATGGAAGTTCGTGACGTTAACCCAAGTCACTATGGTCGTATTTGTCCAATAGAATCTCCAGAAGGACAAAACATTGGACTTATTACATCTCTAGCATCATATGCTAAGATAAATGAATATGGATTTATAATGACTCCATATCGTAAAGTAGAAAATGCAAAATTAACAGATGAAATAAAATATCTAACTGCTGATGAAGAAGCTGATTATTATATTTCTCAAGCTACATTAGAGTTAAATGATGACAATACTATTAAAGAAGATAAAGTTATTGCTCGTCTAAATGGTGAAACAGTTATGGTTTCAAAAGACCAAGTTGATTTCGTCGACGTTGCTCCTAACCAAATCGTTTCAATTACAACAAGTTGTATACCATTCTTGGAACACGATGATGCAACACGTGCTTTGATGGGTGCCAACATGCAACGTCAAGCAGTTCCACTACTTACTACTGAGGCTCCAATTGTTGGAACTGGTATGGAATATATTGCTGCTCGTGATTCAGGATCAACAGTTGTTTGTAAAGCTGATGGTGTGGTTGAATATGCAGATGGTTTAAAAATAGTTGTTAAAAATGCTAAAGGAAAAGATACTTATCATTTAGCTAACTTCGAAAGAAGTAATGAATCATCTAATATTAATCATCATCCACTAGTAAAAGCTGGTGAAAAAGTTCATGTAGGTGAAGTAATCGCTGATGGACCATCTACAGATAAAGGTGAATTAGCATTAGGTAAAAACATGGTTATAGCATTTATGACATGTAATGGTTATAATTACGAAGATGCTGTAGTCTTAAATGAAAGATTAGTAAAAGAAGATGTTTATACATCTCTACATATAGAACACTATGATATCGATTGTCGTGATACTAAGTTAGGACCAGAAGAAATAACAAGAGATATTCCAAATGTTGGTGAAGAAGCTCGTAAAAATCTAGATGCTAATGGTATCATTCGTATCGGTACTGAAGTTAAAGATGGCGATATTTTAGTAGGAAAAGTTACTCCAAAAGGAGTTCAAGAACTTACTTCTGAAGAAAAATTATTACATGCTATCTTTGGTGAAAAAACTCGTGAAGTTAGAGATACATCTTTACGTGTTGATCATGGTGCTGGTGGAATTGTCCACGATGTTAAAATATATACTAAAGAAAATTCTGATGAATTAGCTGCTGGTGTATCAAAAACAATAAGAGTTTATATTATTCAAAAACGTAAAATCCAAGTTGGAGATAAGATGTCAGGACGTCATGGTAATAAAGGTGTTATTTCCCTTATCTTACCTGAAGAAGACATGCCTTATCTACCAGATGGTCGTCCTGTAGATATCGTTTTAAATCCACAAGGTGTTCCATCTCGTATGAACATTGGTCAGATTCTAGAGTTACATTTAGGTATGGCTGGTAAGAAATTAGGAGTTCATTATGCTACACCAGTATTTGATGGTGCTACAATGGATGATCTAAAAGAAGAGATGAAAGAAGCTGGAATGGATCCAGATGGTAAGACTATACTATACAACGGACGTACTGGTGAACCATTTGAAAATAGAGTATCAGTTGGTGTTATGTACATGATTAAACTACACCACATGGTAGATGATAAATTACATGCTCGTTCTACTGGACCTTACTCATTAGTTACTCAACAACCTCTTGGAGGTAAAGCTCAATTTGGTGGTCAAAGATTTGGAGAAATGGAGGTTTGGGCATTATATGCTTATGGTGCTGCTCATGTTCTTCAAGAAATCTTAACCGTTAAATCAGACGACGTTGTTGGACGTGTTAAAGTATTTGAAGCTTTAGTAAAAGGTAAAGTAGTTAATCAAGCTGGTATACCAGAAAGCTTTAGAGTATTATTAAAAGAATTCCAAGCTCTAGGACTTGATATTCAAATTCAAAATCAAGAAGATGAATTTGTTGATATTCAAGACTTAGAACGTGATGATGATGAAGATGAACCAATTACTGTCGATCGTCTTGATGCATTAGGAAATGTTATAAAAGAAAATAAAGAAGAAGAACTTCCTCCTCCTGAACCAGAAGATGCTCCAGATTATAACGATGAGGAAGAAGATGAATTTGAAGGAGATTCTCTCGATGATTTAGAATATCCAGGGGAAGATTTAGAAGAGGATGGTGATTTACTATGATAGATGCTAGTAGTTTCAAAGGTATCAAGATTGGTATTGCCTCTCCTGAAAAAATAAGAAGTTGGTCTTATGGTGAAATTAAAAAACCCGAGACTATCAATTATCGTACTTTAAAACCTGAACGTGATGGCTTGTTTTGTGAAAAGATTTTTGGACCAAGCAAAGACTATGAATGTTCATGTGGAAAGTATAAAAGATTAAGATATAAAAATGTAGTTTGTGATAGATGTGGAGTAGAAGTAACTAGTTCTAAAGTTAGACGTGAACGTATGGGACACATTGAACTAGCTTCTCCATGTTCACATATTTGGTTCTTTAAAGGTGTACCATCTAAAATGGGTTTAGTACTAGATATGTCACCACGTGAACTAGAAGAAGTATTATACTTTGTAAGTTACGTAGTTATAGATCCAGGTAAAGCACCTTTAGAGAAAAAACAAACTCTTTCTGATCGTGAATATCGTGCTTACTATGAAAAATATGGTAACAATTTCAAAGTTGGCATGGGTGCTGAAGCAATTAGAGAATTACTTCAAGAAGTAAATGTTCACGAAGAAGTAGAAAAACTAAGAAAAGAGTTAGAAAATACTACTGGTCAAAAACGTATTCGTTTAGTAAAACGTTTAGATTGTTTAGTAGCATTTGATGAATCAGGAAATAAACCTGAATGGATGATACTAGAAGCTCTTCCAGTTATTCCACCAGATTTAAGACCAATGATTCAATTAGATGGTGGTCGTTTTGCTACATCTGATTTAAATGATTTATATAGAAGAATTATTAACCGTAATAATCGTCTTAAAAAATTATTAGAATTAGGTGCTCCAACAATCATTGTTCAAAATGAAAAACGTATGCTTCAAGAAGCAGTAGATTCATTATTCGATAATGGTCGTAGAGGAAGAAGTATAACTGCTGCTGGAAATCGTCCATTAAAGAGTTTATCTTCAATGTTAAAAGGTAAACAAGGTCGTTTCCGTCAAAACTTACTTGGAAAACGTGTTGATTACTCTGGTCGTTCAGTTATTTGTGTAGGACCAAATTTAAAAATGTATCAATGTGGTATTCCAAAAGAAATGGCTCTAGAACTATTTAAACCACATGTAATTCATGGTTTAGTAGAACGTGGCCTAGCTCATAATATTAAAGGAGCTAAAAAATTAATAGAACAAAGAGATGAATGTGTATGGGATGTAGTAGAAGATGCCATTACTGAACATCCAGTAATGCTTAACCGTGCACCAACACTTCATAGATTAGGTATCCAAGCTTTCGAACCAAAACTAGTTGGTGGAAAAGCTATTAGATTACACCCATTAGTATGTACAGGTTTCAACGCTGATTTCGATGGTGACCAGATGGCTGTTCACGTACCATTATCTGAAGAAGCAAAAGCAGAAGCTAGACTTCTAATGTTAGGTGCTCAAAACATCCTAGATCCAAAAAGTGGAAAACCTATCGTTACTCCATCACAAGATATGGTGTTAGGTAACTATTATCTATCTATTGAAGAACCAGGAGAAGAAAACGAAGGTAAAGCATATAAAAATGCAAATGAAGCAATCATGGCTTATGAAAGACATGAAATAACCCTTCATACAAGAATAGTCGTTCCAGTAAAATCATTTAAATATAAAATATTTGCTGATGAACAAAAAGATAAATATCTTGTTACAACTGCTGGTAAGTTAATATTCAATGAAATCTTACCTGATTCATTCCAATATGTTAATGAAGCAAGTAAAGAAAATATTGAAGGTTTAACTCCAAGTAAATTCTTCCTACCTATGGGAGTAAATATTAAAGAAGAAATTGCTAAAATGGAACCAGTAGAACCATTCAAGAAAAAACACTTATCACAAATAATTGCTCAAATCTTTAAACGTAAAAAGACAACTGAAACTTCAATTGTTCTTGATAAGATTAAAGATTTAGGATTTAAATATTCAACTATCGCTGGTATTACAGTTTCTGCTTTCGATATTATCGAAGCTAAAGATAAAGATGAAAAAATTAATGCTGGTCAAGAAAAAGTTGATAAAATTAATAAACAATTCCAAAGAGGTTTAATTACTGAAGAAGAAAGATATCAAAACGTAATTCAAATTTGGAATAATACTAAAGATGAAGTTGAAAATGAGTTAAAACAAATTTCTGATGGCGACCATAAAAACCCAATCTTCATGATGATGAACTCTGGAGCTCGTGGTAATGCCGGAAACTTCACACAGCTAGCTGGTATGCGTGGATGTATGGCAAAACCAAATGGTCAACCAGTTGAAATCCCTATTAAATCAAACTTCATTCAAGGATTAAACGTTTCCGAATTCTTCTTAAGTACACACGGAGCTCGTAAAGGATCTGCCGATACAGCTTTACGTACAGCCGATTCAGGATATATGACTCGTCGTTTAGTAGATGTTGCTCAAGATATAATTATTAAAGAAGAAGATTGTGGTGCTATTTCAGGAATTGAAGTAAGTGACTTCATTGATGAAAAAGTTGGTACTGTAATCGAATCTTTAGAAGATCGTATTATTGGTAGATATACAGCTACTAAGGTAATTAATCCAGAAACAAAAGAATTAATTGTTGATAAGAATGAAATGATAAATGAATCTCTTGCTAAGAAAATTGTCGATGCCGGTATTAAAAAAGTTGAAATACGTAGTGCTTTAACTTGTAAGAGTCAATATGGTTTATGCCAAAAATGTTATGGACGAAACCTTGCAACTGGTAATTTAGCTGAAACAGGAGAAGCTGTTGGAGTTATGGCTGCCCAATCAATTGGTGAACCAGGTACTCAGTTAACAATGCGTACCTTCCACTCAGGTGGTGTTGCCCATGGTGGAGATGCCGATATTACTCAAGGTCTTCCACGTGTTGAAGAGTTATTTGAAGCACGTACTCCAAAAGCAAAAGCTACTATATCTGAAATAACTGGTAAAGTAGTAAGCATTGAAGCTGTTAATGAAAAACATAAAATAGTTGTTAAAAATGATGTTGAAGAAAGGGAACATACAACTTTATATAACTCTAAAGTAAGAGTAGAAGTTGGCCAAGATGTTGTAGCAGGTGAACAACTTACTGAAGGTTCTGTAAGTCCTAAAGAACTACTTGCTGTAACTGACCCAATAACTGCTGAAAGTTATATTCTTAAAGAGATTCAAAAAGTTTACAAATCTCAAGGTGTTGATATCTCTGATAAACATATCGAAGTTATCGTTCGTCGAATGATTTCAAAAATGAAAATAGTAGATGGTGGAGATACAGGATTAGTTGAAGGATTATCAGTATCTATTCATGACTTTAATGCTGCTAATAAACCAGTTATCCTAGCTGGTGGAAAACCTGCTACAGGTCGTCCAGTAATGTTAGGTATTACTAAGTCATCACTTGAAACTGATTCATGGTTATCAGCTGCATCATTCCAAGAAACTACAAGAGTATTAACTGATGCCTCTATTAAAGGTAAAGTTGATGAACTTCGTGGTCTAAAAGAGAATGTTATTATTGGTAAATTAATACCAGCTGGTACAGGTGCACCTCAATATCGTAGTATTGAAATGGAACTTGAAAAAGAATTCATGGATGATGAACCAAGTGAATTATTAGAAGAACAACTTATTGATGATAATGAAGCAATGGAAAACGAGGAAGCTATTCCTGCTGCTCCAAGTTTCAGTTTAACAGATTAAATAAAATTAAAAAAAATCGGCTTTACGTCGATTTTTTTTAATTTTATTAATAAATAATTTACATACACCAATAAAAAGTACCAACGAAATGATAAAAGCATATGAACAAGTTGAAGATCGTGATAAATTTATTCAAGATTTTCAAAAGAAAAGTACTAGAGAACTAACCAAAGATGACCCTAGAATGAATATGTAAGAATAATAAATTTTATTATTCTTTTTTTATTCTAAAATTATCATTAAGAATAAATTATAATTGTTGGCTATTCTTTTTTATTAAACTATAAACTTCTTCCAAAGGATTTTCTTCATCTATTAACATATTGAAATCATATTTAGCTCTTTTGGCTCTATTGATATCATTTATTTGTATTGCACATTCCATATCTGGCAACACTTTGTCATAATAATAAAGGAAAGTTTTACGACTTAAATCATCTAAATAATAAAGATAATCAATAGTTTCATTAACATCAATTCTATCTAAATTATTCCATATAATAGAAAAAATATCATTTTCAATTTTACAAACTCTTATAAATTCTTTTAAAACACTTAGAGCATCTTTAGCAACCAGATTGCCAAAACCAAATCTAAAAGTAGAAGAAAAAACAATTTCCCAAACCCAGTTTCTAATCAATTTTACTTCTTCAGGTGTAGAACTTCTTCTATCTTTTATAAAATCAATTATTTCCATTTTTATTTTATCATTTTCCATAAAACCACCTAATGGTGATTATTATAACAAAATATGATACAATTATAAACAGTGAGATGATATAAAATGAATAATAAAGTAGTAATAATAGGGTGTGGAAATGTTGGTATGAGCTATGCTTATGCTCTCTTAAATCAAAGAACATATGTTAATCGCCTTGTATTAATTGATCTAAATAGAGATAGAATAGAAGGGGAAGTAATGGATTTAAATCACTGCCTTCCTTATGCACCTTCTAAAATAAGTATCAACATTGGTGAATACTCTGATTGTAAAGATGCTAATATAGTAATGATTGCAGCTGGAGCTGCTCAAAAACCGGGTGAAACAAGAATGGATTTAATCCATAAAAATGCTTCTATATTCAAAAATATTGTTGATGAAGTAATGAAAAGTGGTTTTTCCGGTATATTTCTAGTCGCTACAAATCCTCTAGATGTAATGACCTATTTAACTTATAAATATTCAAAATTACCAGCTAATAAAGTAATTGGTAGTGGTACAAGTCTTGATACAGCAAGATTACAAAATATAATAGGTAAAAAACTATGTATTAATCCTAAAAATATTCAAGGCTTTGTAATAGGTGAACATGGTGATTCTGAATTTATACCTTGGTCAAATGCTAATATAGGTCTTCAAAACATCAAAGAATATATGACTTTATCCGAAATGGAAGAAATAGAAAATGAAGTTAGAAATGCTGCTTATGAAATAATAAATAAAAAAGGAGCAACATATTATGGCATAGGAATGGCTTTAGTAAGAATAACTAATGCTATATTAGGTAATGAAAATACCATATTATCATTGTCTGTATACGATGAGAAAAACGATTGCTACGTAGGTTTACCAGCAATTGTAAATAAAAATGGAGCAGATCGATTAATTAAACTAAAACTAACAGCTGAAGAAGAAGAGAAATTGAAAAAATCTATTGAAATCATCAAAAATAGTATAAATAATCTCTAAAAGTTAAAAAAAAGCTTATTTTTTACTTAAAAAACTTGCAACGAATTAAATTATATGATATGATTAATTCGTTCTTGGGGGATTAGCTCAGCTGGCTAGAGCACCTGCCCTGCACGCAGGGGGTCGCGGGTTCGAATCCCACATCCTCCACCAGAATGAAATTAACTAACTATTCATAGTTAGTTTTTTTGTGTTTCAACTTGTATAATTCTTTAACTATGCTAAAATAAATAACCGATGAAGGAGAACAATCATTATGAAAAATATTCTTAATTTACTAACAAAAAAAGATAAATCAAAAGAAAATACATATCCTACTGTAGATTTAAATGAGTTAAAACTAAATATAATTCATGGTAATGAAAGTGAAATAGATAAAGCCAAAAAAGAATCGGAAGAATTAGATTCTTCTCCAGCATTGACTAAAAAAATAAAATACAAATAATCCTAGATAACTATCTATTTAATATGATATAATAACTATCAATAGGGAGGTTTATATGAATAAAATAGAAACTGCAATAGTAATGGAAACGTTTGGAATAAAAAAATCAGGATCCTATTTATCAAATTCTGAATGGATAGATTTATATGGATGGTATGATTTGAATTTTCATAGTAATCAAGAGTATGTAGTAGTTACGCAATTATACTCACAAACTAATCTTAATAATATGACTAAATATTGTAATGATGAAAAATATGGTATTACAATAGAAGAAAAAAAGAATTACAAAATCACTAAAATAGAAGGTTTATTAGCTTTAATGCTAGAAAGAATTGATGAATATCAAGTTGCTGCCGGACTTCAAGCTACATATGTTGCAAATTATGATAAATATCTAAAAATGATTGAAGAAAAATTACAAGAAATTGAAAAAGAGATACCTATAGAAGGAAAAACTCTTAGTTTAAAAATCGAAGAATAAACTATTTCTTCGCTTTTTTTTCATTGAAAAACGAAACATCTATGATAAAATAATTAACTAACAAGGAAGTGTAACTATGAATAAACTTGAATTTACTTCAGTCATAAATACTGTTATAAATAATAACATCATGACTAATGCTGAAAGCTTTGGACCAAATAAAGAAGTTTATTATTGGAATAATCACCATCTCCATATTAATCAAGGACCATCTTATTATGCTGTAGTTAAAGGAAATATACCTTATGAAGTAGCAAAAAATCTTTATGATAAATATCCTTATGACCAATATGGAATTAGAATTAATGGTGGAGTTAGAGACCAAAATCCAGAATATGTTACAGTAGAATGCTATCACATAGATACTAAAGAGGGTTTACTAGCTTTCTTCACTGAAATGAAAGATTATGAATCAAGAAAACAAGGTCTTCCTGAAACAGCAGTAGATAATTATCATAAGTTACTAGGTGAAATAGTTGCTGATCTCTTAGAAAAAGTTAAACCAAATGTTTCTAATGATGAAATAGTAAAAGGCTTAATAGGTGATAAAAAAGGTTATCAATTGGCTAAAATAAATACCCAGTTTTTTTCTATGGGAACATCAATAAGAAATACCATAATAGATTTTGATAATGCTGTTAATCCTTTCTTAAATAAAACAAGTGAATTAGACACACCAGAAAACTATACCAAAAAAGTAAATATAAGTATAGGTACTGATGATAAAAGAAATGAAAAAGATTTAATTAATTGTTCCATTTCCATCGAAGCCAATAATAGTACTGGAATGGTTACATATCGAAGAAGTGAAAAACATTTCGGTTATGAAATAGAGTACATAAATGATAAAGGAGAAAAGATTGAAGTATATCATGCTTATATAAGTGAAGGCCCTGGCGAGTTAGGAGAATTTGTAAGAGTTTACTATCTTAGTGAAGAATCAACTGATAAAGACTTTTCTTATAATATTAATCTTGGCACAATTAAATACTTTGATAACAAAAAAACT
>OCTX010215362.1_pt1 | contig 14580 bp, 19 predicted proteins | sample 1539691 | NCBI WGS metagenome assembly OCTX01 (sample SAMN02144231, study PRJEB22623) | gut metagenome | biome: sheep rumen | host: Ovis aries | place: New Zealand | reverse complement strand
TAAGAGGATATGCAAACTCACTTTATGTGCCGAACGGCGGTAAATTTATGAGTATGTTCAAGTCTTCTCTTACAAGAACTTTTAATTCACTCGCAAAGACTAAGTTTGAAGGTGAGCAGATAAGAAATCTTCTTGACGGCTTTATCTCTGTTAAGGTTAAGGTTGGTCAGTGGTCTAACCAGCAGAAGGACTCTCTTGAGAACCCTGAAGCAGGAACTGCAACATCAGCAGCTATTTCAGCTTGTTTGAAAGAGTTTCAAATGGCAAGACCTGATGATTTCAACAAGGTAATCGAGCTTCTTACCAGACTTGATAAAGCTGATAAGGCGGCAGAAAGAGAACGTCAGAAAGTTCTTAATGCTGGTAAGGAAATTGAAAAGGAAACCAAGAAGAAGTCAGTTATGGCTCACAAACTTCTTGATTGTCGTACTCACGATGAGAACTCAATCTGTTACATCTGTGAGGGAGATTCTGCGTTGGGTTCGTTCACTCTTTCTCGTGATAGTGAACATGTTGCCGCGATACCAGTTCGAGGCAAAATTATCAATGCACTGAAAAATCCTCTTGAGGAAGTTCTTGGTAATGAAGAAGTTCAGGATATTACCAAGGCTGCCGGCTGTGGTATTTTAGATAAGGTTAATATAAAGAAACTTCGATATGGAAAGTTCGCAATAGCTGCCGATGCCGACCCCGATGGTTTTGACATCGTATGTCTAATTCTTGTACTATTCTATGTTTTAATGCCAGAAGTTATCTTAGAAGGTAAGTTATTCTGGGCACAGTTCCCACTTTATGAAGTTACTGTTAATAAACAGTTAATCTTTGCTTATGATGATGCAGAGCTTGAAGAAGTTTTAAAGAAGCACCCAGGTGCCTCTTATACTCGTAATAAGGGACTTGGTGAAATGGACCCTGATGCTTTCGCACTTGCAGCATTTGGCGAAGATGCAAGACTTATTCAGTTCACAATGGAAGACGCTGTTGAAGCTGCAAAAATCCTCAACACACTTCTTGGAACAGATATTGCTGGTCGTACCGACTACATCTTTAGTCACGTAGACTTCTCAGTAGTCGATGGAGAATAAAGGAGAATTTATTTCTCCTTTATTTGATTTCTTAAATAAAGTGTGATATAATATAGAAAAGGAGTGAGAAAATGAAGATAATTACTAAAGAAGTACGCGATGCTGTACCAGAGGCGTATCTTCCTTTTAGTGCCTATGTTATTCAGACAAGAGCATTACCTGATGCTCGTGACTGTTTGAAAACTGGTGGTAGATATATACTTTGGTCACAGTATTTACAAAAAAATACATATGATAATAACAGAAAAAAGGGCGCAGACATCTATGGTCCTGTAATGCACTGGAACCCACACGGTGATGCAGGTATTTGGGATAATATAGTTCGTTTCGCAAAACCTTTCTCAATGAGATATCTTCTCGAAGACCCAAAGGGAAATGTTGGTTCTATGCGTAAAGGTAAAGACCACGCTGCTCCTCGTTATCTTGAACTTCGTAGTTCAGAGATAGCAAATGAGTTTACAAAGCTCATTAAGAAGGGCGCAGTTGAGGAATGGAAGCTTAATTATTCTGGTGAGGATAAGTATCCCGCAGTATTACCGACTTTATTCCCTAACTTTGTAAATGGTAATACCGGTATCGGTGTCGGTTGTGCAAGTAGTATTCCTTGCTTCAATCTTTCTGAGGCAATCAATTCACTTAAAATTCTTGTTAATAATCGTGATGCCGATTACGATGAAATTTACATAGCTCCAGACTTTCCAACAGGAGCTACAATTATAAACGCAAATGAGGTTAAGGAGTCCCTTAAAACAGGACGCGGAAAGGCTGTAAAATTAAGAGCAACTATTGAGTTTAATCCTGATGAAAATGCTCTTGAGATACAGGAACTTCCTTATCAGGTTTATACCGCAAATATTGTAAAACAAATCGAAAAAGCTATCGAGGAAGGAAAGCTCCTTGGAGTTAAGAGCTATTACGATGGTACTGATAAGTCTTGTGGCAAGTATGGTACAAAAATCGTTGTCTACCTTAATAAGGGAGCAAATGTAAAACAGGTTGTTCGTCAGCTTTACAAAGAAACATCATTACAAGATTCCTTTACTATTTGTCAGCTTATGCTTGAAAATGGTATCAAGCCACGAGAGTATGGTTTGAAGGATATGATGTTGGCATATCTTGACCATGCTATGGGATGCTTAAAGCGTTCTTATGAGTTTGAACTGGGTAAGGTTAACAAGCAAATCAATAAAGACGAAGGATTTTTGATTGCTATTGCTCATATTAAAGAGGTTGTTGACTTAATTCAGAATACTGACAATGAAGCTACTTTAACTAAGATATTCAAGGAGAAGTATGGCTTGAATGAAGAGCAGACTAAAGAAATTCTTGAATTAAAGCTCAGAAGATTAATGAAGCTTGAATACGTCAAGATTGAGAAAGAACTTGAAAAGCTCTATGCTGAAGCCGAAAGACTTAATACTCTTATCAATGACAAGGAAACTTTCAATACTGCATTTATCGCAGAGCTTGACCGTATTAATAAGAAGTGGGGCGACCCTCGTAGAACAAAGGTAATTAACCTTGACTTCTCTGATGATAAGGAAGATGCAGAGCCTATCGAAAAGAAGGAACTTCTTATATATTACACTAATCTTGGCAACATTTATACCGTAGAGTCTTCTACATTAATGAAGACGCGCCGCGGCACCAAGGGTTCAAAGGTAAAGTTGGCTGACAATGAAGTCATTGTTAAAACTATTAATGATGATAACTTCAGCTCACTAATGGTATTCTCTAATCTTGGACAGATGTACACTTTGTCTATTGATGATTTACCAATCAACTCTAAGATAAATATTGCTCAGATATTCGATTTCAAACCAAATGAAATTCCCACTACTATAACTTCAGTAAATCGTAGAGATAATATTAAGTATTTCGTCTTTATAACTAAACAAGGAATGATTAAGAAGACTCTTGCAGAGGAATATAATCAGAAGAGAGGAAAGTCTCTTAAGGCTATCAATCTGAAGGATGGCGATGAAGTCGTAAATGTATTATTTATGAACGAAGAAAAAGTCGGAATTTTGACTTTTAATGGGAACTTTGTTATAATAAATACAAATGATATCAATGCAATAGGAAGAGCTACTGCTGGTGTTAAAGCTATTAAGCTCGATGATGATAACTATGTCACTGATGCAAAGATTGTTAATGACAATGATAAGTATATGATTACTTTGTCAGAACGTGGTCTTATCAAGAAAGCTTCTATGAGTGAGTTCCCGACTTGCGGCCGCCCCATTAAAGGAAAGAAAATCTCTGACACAAGAGATAAAGACAGGATAGTCAAATTCTTGACTTTAAGCGAAGATAGTGATATAATTATTATAGTAAAACGAAAGAGCATTAAAATCTCTACAACTGAGTTAAGAGAATTAACTCGAAATGCTACTGGTGTAAAAGCTATAAGCATTGATGAAGGAGATATTGCTTCAGATTTAGTGAGGGGATAGGAATGAGTATCGAATCAAAAATTGAGGTAATAAAGGCTGAGAAGGAGAGTGCCATTTAGGCACTCACCCTCTACCTTGATTCTATATACAATATGACGGATAAGTTCTTTGACATTAGGGTTAAAGAGGACGGAAAGGGAACTGAGAGAGTTCTCAAGGAAGGACTTGAACCCGATGCAAAGGTTGAAGGTTTCATAAAGGAACTTAACAGTGACGCGACCGAATACGAAAGTATTAGAGGAAAGTTACAATCTGACGACTTTAATTTGTCACTCACCGAAATCGCAAGAATAGGACTTGCCTTTACTTATTCTGGAATAGTAATTCAGAAGCAGATAGAGACAAGCCAAAAGGCGCTGGGTTCAATTAAAAAGATAATTGACTCTCTGATGGACGGAGAAACTCAAAAAGTTGACTTTTCTCAGAAAGATTGATATAATATATATAGAAAATTGAACAAGGGATAAATTCCTTTGGAGGAAAGTAAAAGTTAAAAATTTGACTTTTAATTCCAGAAGTGATATAATATTTATAGTAAATAAATAGTAGAATGTGGAAAACCCACCTGCTATTTTATTTAATACATTTTTAATTAAAATTTTTAAAAAATCTAAAGGAGTGATTTTAATGGCAACAAAGATGACTGAAGGTTCAAGAAAGGTATTTGAGTATCTTAAGGCAGCAGGCGCAGGTGTCGCTTTCACAACTAAGCAGGTATAGGAAGCTCTCGGCTTTGAGAAGGCTGGTTCTGTAACTGGTTCTGTAACAGGTCTTTGCAAGAAGGGCTACGCAGAGAGATTCACTGAGACTGTTGAGGACGAGAACGGCAAGAAGACTGAGGTTAAGAAGTTTGCTCTTACAGAAGCAGGCGCTAACTTTGACCCAGACGCTGAATAATTAGTCATAACAGCTAAAAGGGGTGAATCTATCACCCCTAATTTTTACTAATCAAAATATCCCTAATGGAGGAAATGTGTAATGTTAGATGTTAAGAATACTAAAAGTGATAATTTTGTAAATATTTGCGGCGTTCTCAATGAACTTGATATAACTACTGGTACTTCTGCAGACGGCAGAGATTGGATTCGCGGTACAGCTGTAATTAAGTGCGATTAGGACATCAACGGCGTGGCTACGGAGTGCCTCGTTCCTATTAAGATGTTCTCAATGAGACTTAAGAGAGACGGCGACCTTAATAAGGTTTACGACAGAATCCTCGGTTACAGAGAGAAGTTTACTTCAGAGGCTGTTGCAGATGACGACCATCCAGCTTCAAGAATCACTGTTACTGGTGAGCTTGAGGAGAACATCTGGCTCGATAAGACAACTGGCAATGAGCGTTCAACTTTCCAGATTAGCTCTAACTTCTTGAATGAAAAGAAGGATGGCGATGAGGAAGGTGCTAAGTTCAGACTTACAGGTGTCGTTCTTAATGACCCTTCTGAGGCAGATGAAGTTGATAAGGAAGGCAACCCTACAGGCAGAAAGTTCGTTAAGCTCGGTGTAATTGGTTACGGCGGCAAGATTAATGTCATTACTCTTTTCGCAGCTGGAAGCCAGGCGGCTCATATTGAGACACACTGGACTAAGGAAGAGACTGTTAAGGTAGCGGGTAAGGTAAATATTACTCACAAGGTTGAAAAGATTAAGGAAGAGCAGGGCTTTGGTGAGCCTGTTTACAGAAACAAGACTACTTCACATAAGGAGCTTATCATAACTGGTGGTTCTGCAAGTGGTCTTGAGGAAGAACTTTCTTATGACAGAGATTCTGTTATGTCTGCTCTTAACGACAGAAAGAGCAAGATTGCAGAGCTCAAGGAAAGCAATACTACAGCTAAGGCATCTCCTAAGAGCAAGTCAACAGATTTCGGATTTTAATTAATCCGAAGTCTTATTTAGCTCAAAGGAGGGGATTTAAATGGCATTAGATTTAAAAAATCTACAACCTCAGCAAATTTCAAAAGATTTGAGAGGTAAATACATAATGCTCTATGGTCTGCCAGGTGTTGGTAAAACGAGCCTCGCGGCGCAGTTCGAAAAAGTTCTTATTGCAGGTTTTGAAATGGGTACTAATGCCCTTAACAACGTTTATGTTGCTCCTATCAAAACTTGGAATGAATGGAAGAAGTACGTTGGAGAATTATGTAGAGATGAAGAACTTAAGGAAAAGTTCCACTACGTTGCTGTTGATACAGCAGATGAAGCGTGGAATCTTTGCGTAAGATACGTTTGTAGTCAGGCTAACGTTGAAGACTTAAGCGAAGTCGGCTACGGTAAACTGTATAAGAAATGTTCAGATGAATACAGAAAGACATTCAGAGATTTAACTTATAACGGATACGGTGTAATCTTTACAAGTCACTCAACTGAAAAGGAATTTACTAATGAGAAAGGCGTTAAGTACACTCAAATAGTTCCTGCACTTCAGGCTCGTGCATTTGATATCATCAATAAAATGGTTGATATTATTGCTTATATCAGAGAGATACCTCTCGAAGAGGGTGACAAGGTAGTTCGTAAGCGTTTTATGTTCCTTCGTGATGAGGTCGGCGATAGGTTCTTAGTTAAATCAAGATACCGTTATATCGCATCAAGAATACCGCTTGATTATCAGGCTTTGGTAAATGCGATATATGACGCTATTGAAGAGGAATGTAAGCACTCTGGCGGCTCAGCTTCAGATGGACAAAATCCATATACAGCTTTAAACTTTGATGAATTACTTGAGGAAGCTAAGATGCTTTGGGGTACTGTTGTACAGCAAGATAAGGTTGCACAGGCTTCTGAAATTCTTCATAAAGTTTTTGGAAAGCCAACTAAGTTTTCAGAAATCTTACCTGAAGAGGTTGATAAACTAAATCAAGTCTTAATTGAAGTACGAGCTATACTTTAATTTATTCGGGGAAAGATATAATAATCTTTCCCCATTTTCATTATAAGGAGGGGCCTAATGCTTGTAATTGATACTAATATCTTGTTAGACTTCCCTCAAATTATTGAGGAAGAAACGGAAGAAATGGTTATTGCCACAGATGTTCTTAAGGAGCTGGACGGCTTAAAAATGCACAACAACTTTGATGTGCAATACAAAGCTCGCCGCGCCGCCGTTATAATTTCTCACAACATGGATAAGTTAACATGGGATGATAGTTTAGAGAAAGAGCGATACGATAGCGTAGATGATAAATTAATTCAGATTGCTAAAAACAGAAATGCCATATTAGTTACCAATGATGTGTATTTGAAAGTAAAAGCTATAACTAAGAACGTACTGACTAAGGCGTATGGTAAAACAGAAGCCTATAGCGGCATAAAGGAAGTTTTAATTACTCCAACTGATGATGACCAATACAATATGATTGGACGCATTATCGAAACAGGAGAAGTTCCCGAAGAACTGGGAAAGATTTATGAAAATCAATATGTCTTGTTTAAAGACTTGACACTTCCTTTTACGAATAAACACGGAGAGACAGATTACTCTATCTATGATAGTTTCGTTTGTCGAGGTGGACATTTACATCGTTTGCCAGAGGATTACGAACTCAGAATTAAGAATGAGTGGTGCTACAAACCTGAAAAGGGTATCGGCCCTCGTAATCCAGAGCAGAAATGTTTATTTGATATTCTCAATAACAGAAATATCACAATTGTTTATTCTGGCGGTAAGTTTGGAACAGGTAAGAGTTTTGTCCTTAACAATTTCGCCCTTCAGGAACTGGAAAAGGGTAAAATCAAGAAAATTGTCTATGTTCCCAATAATGCCTATACTGAAAATACCATTGATATCGGAGCACTCCCTGGTGAGCTGCTTGATAAGGTAGCGGGACAGATAGGTCCTCTTGTTGACCTCGTAGGTATTGATAAGGTACAGGATATGATTGTGCGTAATCAACTTGAAGTCGTAAATATGGGTTCTATTCGTGGTCGTAGTTTCCAAGAGTCAATCATCGTTGTTAATGAAGCATAGAACTTAACAGAAGACCATGTTAAATTATTGATAGGAAGAGTAGGTGAAGGTTCTCGTATCTTTTTCGATGGCGACCTAAAACAAGCAGACAGCGCCGTTTTTAGAAATAGAAATGGTCTTAAATTACTTTTAAATTTAAGAAAGTCTCCTATTTACTCTAAAATATTTGCAACAGTACAGATGAAACTTACAGAGAGAAGCTTGACTGCTCAGGCAGCGTCTTACCTCGACGAGTTCACTGGCGGCATTTAAGGGAAAAGGGCGACGAAAGTCGTCCTTTTTTATTTGACATTTTTAACAAATAATGTTATAATATTTATAGAATTAAAGAAAAGGGTGAAGAAATGGCTAAGCGTATATCTGATGAAATTATATAGAAGATTCCTATTCTTTATAAAGAGTACGGAGTAAAAAGTAAAGTAGCTGAAGAGCTTGGTATCTCCGTGTCAAGTGTCTCTAAATATTTAACAATATTTGAAGCCGCACCACAAGAGAAAGAGCCAAAGAAGAAAACAAAGATTAACGAAGAAACTATTCAGAAAATTAATCAAAGATATGCAGAATGTAAGAATATGGCTCAGGTAGCGAGGGAGTTGGGTATAGCTCCAACGACAGTTAAGAAATATTTGACCGAGGAAAATCTTCAGCTTAAGCAAACAGAAAGTGATGATAGAGATGCTCTTTGGTATTATATCTTTAGACTCTTTGGAGAGTATTCTGAGGATAAGCCAGTAAGCGACTGGAACATCACGCAAATGCAGAAGTTCAGAAAACAAGGTATGCCTTATCGAGGACAGCTTTTAACCTTACAGTATTTCTATGATATACGTAAGAACTCAAAAGACCGTTCCAATAAAAGTATCGGAATTATTCCATTTGTATATGATGAGGCAAGATTATATTATGAAAAGCAAGCAAAGAAAGCTGACGAAATCGGTAGAGCAATTCAAAAACAGCTCGAACAGGATAGAATTGAGATTAAATACAATCCAAGTGACTATATCGGCAAAAAGACCAGACGCAAGTTGATAGACTTGAATGAGATAGGAGAGTGATATAGTGATTTAGGTTGATAGAAGAACAATCATTCAAATTCTCGGCAGTTTGATGTGCCGCCCTGAGCTGTTGAGCGATACAGACAAATATCAGCTTGAACCCACAGACTTTACCCAGTATATGGATAGAGTTGTGTTTTCAGCTATCTATAATTTATATGCTGGCGGTGCAGAGCGAATTCATACGATAGATGTCGATTCCTATTTGCAGGACAATGAAACTGCAAAGGCAACTCTCGAAAAGAATAATGGATTGGCATTTATTTAGGACTGTGAAGATTTAGCTGACCCCGCAAATTTTCAGTATTATTATAATAAGCTGAAAAAGTTTAATCTTTTAAGGGACGTACAGAAGAATGGTAGAGATATATCTGAGTTCTACTGTGAAGACCCAATGAACCCTGATTGTGATAAGATTAATGAACGTTTTGAGAAGATGACTCCAACCGATATATTTAATCTTTTGAAGGGCGAACTTGCCGACCTTGAGCATAAATATGTTATCAATAGCGTCGTTGAGGAAAGCCTCGCTGTTACAGGTATCCGAGATTTAATCAAGGAATTGAAAGAAAAGCCTGAGATTGGCGTAAGACTTCAAGGGGATATTTTCAATACAGTAACTCGTGGAGGAAGGAAAGGAAAGTTTTATTTACGTTCTGCGGGTTCTGGTGTTGGTAAAACTCGTTCTATGGTTGGCGATGCGTGTAATATCGCATATCCTGTAAGGTACGATACAAAATATCAGAAATGGGTTTATACTGGAGAACCTGAAAAGGTTTTATATGTAATGACTGAGCAAGACCCTGTAGAAATTCAGACAATGATTCTCGCATATCTAACTGGATATAATGAAGATATGTTCTTATATGGAACATATGGCGAGGAACATATGGAAAGAATTATGAAGGCAGTTGATATAATGGAGCGTTACAAAGACTATATGTTATTTGCTCGTATTCCAGACCCCTGTGCTTCAGTTATTAAAAATCTTTTCAGACGTTATAATCTTCAATATGGAGTTGAAAACTTCTTCTATGACTACATTTTCTCTTCTCCTGCTATGCTTAATGAGTATAGAGATTTGAAGTTAAGAGAAGATGTATGTTTACGACTTCTTGCTACTACTATTAAGAATTTAGCCGTTGAGTTAAATGCTTTCGTTATGTCAGCAACTCAGTTGAGCGGTGATGATGACCCGAAAGGCGGATTTAAAGATTTCCGAAACATTCGTGGTTCTAAGGCGATAGCGGACCTTGCAGACGTTGCGGCGATACGTAGACGTCCAAGTCCAGAAGAATTAAAACTGGTTGAAGATTTTGAGAAACGTTATAACTATAAGCCAAATGCAATTACAGACATTTTCAAAAACCGTCGTGGCCGCTGGACCATGATTAGTATTTGGTCAGTAGTGGATTTGGGAACTTTGAGAACTGTTGATTTATTCGTTACAACACCTGATTATAAACCAATTAAAGAATTTCAGATTGTCAACTTCGTTTCGGTTGATATGTTAAAAAGAAAAGAATTGGAAGACTTTTATAATGACGGAGTAGTTAGTGATGAAATGGCAGATGAACTGCTTTCAAATCTTGAGGAGCAAATGCCGAAATCAGTAGTAGACTCAATCACCGAAGCGTTTGGAGACGCAAGGGAAACTAAAGAAAGGTTGAAGAATTTGGACTTCGATGATTTATTATGAGAATTGATTTAAAGCAAGTTGAACAGGATTTAACTCCTGAGAGAATTATAGAGCTGGTAACTGGACTTGGTGCAGATAGATATGATGAAAGGAATGATTACATTATCTTTCCAACTATTTGCCACAATGTCGACCCCAGTGAAGCAAAAATGAAATTGTATTACTATAAACGTAATCATAAGTTTCATTGCTATACTGACTGCGGAGAAAACTTTAATATATATCAGCTATTTGAAAAGAGATATGAATTACTCGATATTCAATATGATTTCTATAAGGATATTATATTAAAAATAGTTGACGGTATAGATTTCGCTGCCCTCGAAAATGGCTTTGATTTCAAGTATAAAAGCCTCGAAGATAGATATACAAGACAAGAAACAATCGTTGAAATCAAACCTATTCCAGATAAGCTGCTTAATATATATCAATTCTATGCAACAAATGAGTGGTTAGATGACGGAATAAGTGAAGATACGATGAAGATTTTCAACATTCTATATGACGTTCTTCATAATAAAATAATCATTCCACATTATGATATAGATAATAACTTAATCGGAATTAGAGGCCGCGCCCTCAATGATGAAGATTTAGTATTCGGAAAATATATGCCTGTTTCAATCGAGGGTAAAATCTATGCCCACCCACTCGGATATAATCTCTATGGTTTAAATATGAACAAAGAGAATATCCGAAAAAAGAAAATGGCAATAATTTTTGAAGCTGAGAAATCAGTTCTTCAATATGAAACAATATATGGACGTGAAAATAATATTGCCGTTGCAGTTTGTGGTAGTTCGATTTCTTATTATTAGATGCAGTTATTATATGACCTTGGTGTTGAAAGAGTAATCATAGCATTTGATAATCCAGCAACATTAGACTGGAAAGCTATTAATCTTCACTATGAAAAAATGGAGAAACTTTGTAAAAGATTTGTACATAAAGTGCGAATAGGCTTTTTAATAGATATGGAAAATATTCTCGGCGCAAAAGATAGTCCTACGGATTTAGGCAGAGAAGCGTTTGAGAGAATTATGAAACGCCCAATTTGGCTAAATTAAGGAGGATTTGAATGAAGTATATAAGAAAGACAAGTAAAGATATTACCTCAAATTTCTTATCAGAACTTCTCGCTGATAGAAATATGGATTTTGGAAGCAACCCAACACTATTCTTCCATCCGTCTTGGGAGAATGAGTTAAGTCCATTAGGTCTGGACAACATAGAGGAAGGTAGTCTTTTACTTGAAAAGCATATTTTAAACGGAAGCAAGATATTCATTTGTGTAGACTCAGATGTGGACGGTTTTACAAGTGCCGCACTATTCTATTGCTTCTTGATGAATAATTATGGAGTTAATTATAATATTTCTATTGACTACCACGTTCCAGAAGGAAAGGAGCATGGTCTCCAGACTCTTATGGATTTATTTGAAGGAGAAAGGAAGTACGACTTAATTGTACTCCCCGATAGCTCAAGTAATGATTACGAAGAGCACAAACATTTAAAGGATTTAGGATATGATATCCTTGTTCTTGACCACCACGAAGCTGACCGTTACAGTGAAAATGCGGTAGTAATTAACAATTAGCTTTCTAAGAACTATGAGAATAAATCTCTTAGTGGTGTTGGAGTAGTTTACAAGTTCCTTGAATATTTTGAGCACTGGTTCGCTGATAGAAATATCTTTAACAGAGACCCAGAAGGAATGGCTGAAGGTTGGGAGCCGCACGCTCAAGATTATCTTGACCTCGTAGCTCTTGGTGAGATAAGTGATATGATGAATATGAATACTATTGAGAATCGTTACATTTGTGATTACGGTTTATCTCATATCAACAACGGTTTCTTCAAGGAGCTGGTTGAAAAGTAGTCATATTCATTAGGCAATGGCCCACTTACTCAGATAGGTGTAGCATTTTACATAACCCCTCTTATAAATGCTCTAATTAGAGTCGGCTCTGACTTGGAAAAGGAAAGGTTATTTGAAGCATTTTTAATGCCTCAGAAAGAGGTTCCTTCTACTAAGCGCGGCGAGAAGGGTCAAATGGAGACATTAGCTACACAGAGCGCAAGAAACTGTACTAATGCTAAGGCACGTCAAAAGAGAGAAATGGATAAGGCAACTCAATTACTTGATGTTCAGATTATGAATAACAGTCTTGACGAGAATAAGATACTTATTCTTAATGCAGATGACCTTAATGTTTCAACCACATTAACTGGTCTTTGCGCTATGAATGTTGCCGCTGCATACAAAAAGCCTGTTATGCTTGGACGTATTAGTCCCGACGGATACTTAAAGGGTTCAATCAGAGGTCGAGAAGGTTCTGAGTTGAAAGACCTTAGAAGCTTCTTGTTAGGAAGTGGACTTATGGATTACGTTGAAGGTCACGCTAATGCCGCCGGCTTCAGTATTAAGGAATCTAATGTTGATAAGTTGACTGCTTATGCCAATGAGAAGTTAAAGGATATTAACTTCAATGAGGGCTTCTATGAGGCTGACTTCGTAGTTCAAGGAAACTGCTCATATCTTACTGATATGATTATAGACCTCGAAAGGGGACGTGCTCTTTGGGGTCAGCAGAATGATGAGCCAGTTATTATCGTAAAAGATATTACTATAAATGTAAGCGATATACAGGTTATCGGAAGTTATAAGGACACATTAAAGTTTACTTTCAATGGAGTCACATATATCAAGTTTAAGGCAAAGACTTTAATTGAAGAGCTGTTCTTGCAGAGTGGTAAGATTAATATAACTGTTGCAGGAAAAAGCAATCTTAATTCCTTTGGAGGAAAGACGACTCCACAAATTCTTTTAAGTGAGATTGAAGTAAAGGGGTGTAGTGCATATGATTTCTGATTGGACAATTAAAGAAATTTATGTCGAAAACGTTAATGAAGAAAAAATAAAATTTGAGCCAGTTACTCTCGAGCCGCCAGGACCTGTTTTTATGGGAATTGATGCGGCTTCGATGGAAGGCTGGGCTGAATTAGTAGTTTATCTTAGGAGAGAATAAAAATGGTACTTCTTGTAGCAGGAAGTCGTGATTATTGTGATTACGATGAATTTAAACAGGTTATGGATTATACCCATAATAAGTATCATATAGATAAAATTGTGAGTGGCGGCGCAAGAGGCGCCGACTCACTTGCAGAAAGATATGCTAAAGAAAATAATATTCCAATTAAGGTATTTCCAGCCAGATGGAGTGTTTATGGTAAATTAGCAGGTTTTATTCGTAATGCAGATATGCACAATTATTTGAGCCTGTTTGAAGATAGAATGTGCTTATGTTTTTGGGACGGATAGAGTCGCGGCACAGCACAAAATTTTAAACTTTGTAAGAAGAATAACACCAGATTGGTTTGTTATAATTTTAAATTACATAAAGTAGTAAAAATGTAAAAGGAAAAGAGTCTAAGGAGGAAGATATTGATGCCAGTAACAATTCTTGATGGGCCTGAAGATAAACCAAGAGAATGTTTTTTCTGTAAAGATACAGACCCCTCTAAATTATTGCATATAGCGGTATATAAAAAGCTAATGAATGTCGATTATACAGTGGAAACATTGTTGAGATACTGCCCGAGATGCGGCAGAGAGATAATGCCAGAAAAAGAATATCGAGAGCTATGGCACGAAACATATGGTAACGACTCTCGATTATTTAAAATTGATGGGAATATAGCTACTGACGAGCTGATTTTGGCAATGAATAATGCTAAGAATAAATATTGGGAGGAATAATAATGGGAGAATTATGTAAAAGAACTGAAGAGTGGCGTGTTGCTGATGAAGTTGAGGCTAAAGCTTTAATTGAAAAGGCTAAGGCTGATGAAGCCATTGAAGGATATGAACTCAAGTCATATAAAATGGTTAAGAAAGATAAGAAGTCTAAGGGTGAGATTATCGACGAATGGGTAATTGTTACACTTGTAAAACAGTGGTGATAATCTAATGAAACACGTCATGGAGCCTGAATTTGAAGACCTCAAAAATCCAATGATTGCATATATAGCTATTCAAGCAACAATGCATGAAACTTGGGGCGGTGAAGATTATTTCGACCAGGTAGGTCATTATTTTTCAAATGAAATTCTGAATGAATTTGCCGACTATCTTATTGAACAAAATGTTCTCAGTCAAGAAGATAAGAAAGCAATGATGAATGAGAGATACAAAGAGCTTTTAGATATTCCAAATTTTTTGGAGGATAAATATACTGAAGTCGATACTGATGAAACTTGGGAAGCGAATAGAGATTTTCGTACAAACATTTGGGATAAAGTATATTATTACTTT
>OCTX014562478.1_pt1 | contig 14589 bp, 13 predicted proteins | sample 1539691 | NCBI WGS metagenome assembly OCTX01 (sample SAMN02144231, study PRJEB22623) | gut metagenome | biome: sheep rumen | host: Ovis aries | place: New Zealand | reverse complement strand
GGGGGATAACTGCGCGGGTATGTCCATTCCGGAAGCCTCCTGCCTGACGGCCTCCGATCCCGCTCTGGACCGGGTCCTGCCCCTCTATCTGGGCGGACGGATCTGCCCGGGCATGGATCTTCTGCCGGCCTGGATCCGGCTGGAAGGGATGCTGCTGGCGGGATGTCTGGAGTTTCCGAAGGGGAAATAAGAAATATCCGGAATATAAAATATCCATATGACCATGATCCTGCCGCGGAGGCGGCAGGCCTGCGGGGGATCCACCGGGATCTGCCGCAAAAGCAAAAAGGCCGGACGGGCCTGACGGGAGAGGTAACAAAACACAATGGAACTGAAAATCAGGGAAGACGGCATCAACTCTTATGAACAGGTGATGCTGATCTACCGGGCTGCGTTAAAACAAATGAATACAAGGCTGGAGATTCTGAGCGAGGAATTCCAGCAGAGATATAAATACAACCCCATAGAACACATTAAATCCAGAATGAAGTCAGGCGACAGCATCGCCAGAAAGCTCCGCAGGAGAGGATGTGAATCCTCTCTGGAGAATATGGTGCGCTACTGTAATGATATTGCCGGTATCCGGATCATCTGCTCCTTTACATCCGATATTTATCATCTGGCTGAGATCATCAGCAGCCAGCGGGATCTGGAGGTCATTCTGATCAAGGACTATATCAAAAGGCCCAAACCCAGCGGGTATAAGAGCTACCATATGCTGGTCATGATGCCGGTCTATTTTTCCGAGCAGATCATAGAGACCAAAGTGGAAATCCAGATCCGGACCATTGCCATGGATTTCTGGGGCAGCCTGGAGCACAAGATCCAGTATAAATTCGTGGGAGAGGCACCGGAGCACATCCGGGCGGAACTTCTGGAGTGCTCTGCCATGATTTCCGCCCTGGACGCCAAGATGCTGTCCCTGAACCAGGAGATCATGGAGCAGTCCGAGATGGAGGACAAGGCGGCAGCTCTTCTGGAACAGGAACGGAGAAAGGCCAAGTTCAGAGCGCAGAACCACAGCCACTATGGGGACGAAAGCAGCATGTTTCCGGATTGAAGGCGGAGTTTTCAGTAAACTTGCACATTTTTCGAACAAAAAGTGAACGAAACAGAATGTTCATATTTTGCCACGGCATTCCGGGGCGGCGTCACAGCATTTTTCATAAATAAATCCGAACTTCTTTGAAGAATTTTTATGACAAATCCCTAAAATATTAAGCAAATGTTACGGAAATGCGACCTCCGTGGCACAGCTGTTCGGATTGTAAAAGAAAAGGGGAAATGCTATGATAAAGAACGTAATTAAGGATAATTGGCTCCGAATGGAGATTTTCAGGGAACAGAAATGAACAGGAAGCAGGCAGCATTCAATCTGGAAAATACCATCCCGCTCGTGGATCTGACCAATCCGGATGAGCTGATCCGTGCCAATGGCGCAGCCGAGGCTGCCCAGACGGACCGGCTCAGGACCGAAGTCAGCGATTACGCCAAGGTGATCGCCCAGCTTCAGGATCTGTACGATAAGAACAATGAACTGGTGCAGAGGCTGCAGTTCATGAATATCAGTACGACGGATAATATCAAATCCCTGCTGGAAGAAAATAACCGGAAGATATCGGATAAGCTTGCGCAGATGCAGAGCTGGGATTCCCAGGCCATGGAAGAGAGGATTACCGCGTCCGTCAGCCGGACCGGTGATTCCGTAATCTCGGCCGTCGGGGACACCAGGACTGCCATCATCGGTTCTGTGGAGGAAAGCCGCAGCAAAGCGGAAGCCCTGCAGCAGAAGTCCGATGAGTTCAATCACAGGGAGAATGTCAGGGTATACAGGAATATCCAGGCATCCATGATCAGCGAACTGGGCAAACAGACACAGGAGCTGACAGATGCCATCCACGCGCTGGAGGAGTCCCAGACCAGGATGTTCGAAGAACAGAAGGCAGGCACATCCGGGAAATTCCTGCAGAAAGTCACCTTCGGCCTTGTGATCGGCGTACTGATCCTGCAGATCATAGAAGGAATCGGCCTGATCAGCATGCTGCTTACCCTGGCCCACTGATCCTTCGGAGGTTGAATATGGCCAGAGAATACTGGAGACCGGCCAATATGCTGTATCCGGTACCTGCCGTCATGGTCAGCTGCATGGACGAAGAGGGAAAGGCCAATATCATGACAGCCGCATGGGCGGGAACGCTCTGCAGCGACCCTGTCATGGTCTCAGTCGCCATCCGTCCGGAACGCTATTCCCATGACATTATTGAAAGGACCGGTGAATTCGTCCTCAATCTGACAACACAGGAGCTTGCCTTCGCGGCCGACTTCTGCGGGGTCCGGTCGGGACGGGACGTCGATAAGTTTCAGCATCTGCGCCTGACCAGGCTTCCCTCGAAGCATGTACGGGCACCCGGAATTGCGGAAAGCCCCGTCAGCCTGGAATGCAGGGTGACGGAGATCCGCCGCCTGGGTGTGCATGATCTCTTCATCGCGGAAGTGGCAGGCGTCAGCGTGGATGATTCCTATCTGGACAGCAGGGGAAGGCTGGATTTGGAGAAGGCGGGACTGATCGCCTATTCTCACGGGGAGTATTTTGCGCTGGGCAGGAAGCTGGGAAAATTCGGCTTCTCCGTGCGCAAAAAGGGAACGGAAAAACACCGGAACCGGAAAATAAAAAAGTAAGGAACAGGACAGTCCGGACCTCGGGGGGCCGGATTTCCTGGAGGATAAAAATGGAACATTATATGGTAAAAGGCGGAACGCCTCTGTCCGGAGAAGTCGAGATCGCCGGCGCGAAGAACGCGGCATTGCCCATTATCGCAGCCTCGATCATGACCAACGAGACAGTACTGATCGAAAATGTCCCTGATGTAAGTGATATCAGAACACTCCTGAATGCCATCCGGAGTATCGGAGCCCATGTCGAGAAGGTCGACAGGCACAGCTACAGGATCAACGGCTCTCCGATCAACCGCGCGGCCCCGGTCGACAACGAGTACGTGCGCAAGATCCGCGGATCCTACTATCTGATCGGATCCCTGCTGGGCAAGTACAAGACGGCTTCCGTAGCCCTGCCCGGCGGCTGCAATATCGGACTTCGCCCGATCGACCAGCATATCAAGGGCTTCAAAGCCCTGGGTGCCGATATCCGTCTCCGGCCGCCCGGACTGGTCGACGCCAGAGCGGAGAACCTGTCGGGGGCCCACATTTACATGGACGTCGTATCAGTCGGCGCCACCATCAATATCATGATGGCAGCGGCCATGGCAGACGGCCTGACCATTATCGAGAACGCGGCCAAGGAACCTCATGTCGTAGACCTTGCCAGCTTCCTCAACAGTATGGGTGCCAGCATCAAGGGCGCCGGAACGGATGTCATCCGGATCCGGGGCGTCAAACGTCTGCACGGCACCGAATATTCCATAATTCCCGACCAGATCGAGGCCGGCACCTTTATGTTCGCGGCAGCCGCGACAAGGGGAGATGTCGTAATCCGGAACGTCATTCCCAAGCATCTGGAATCCATTTCCGCCAAGCTTCTGGAAGTGGGATGTCAGATTGAGGAGTCAGATGACGCGGTCAGAGTGGTCGCGACCAGGCGTCTGGGAAATACCAATGTTAAAACACTGCCTTATCCCGGTTTCCCGACGGATATGCAGCCTCAGATTACGATCCTGCTGGGCCTGTCCAATGGGACCAGTATCGTAACGGAAAGCATTTTTGAGAACCGCTTCAAATATGTGGACGAGCTGACCAAGATGGGCGCCCACATCACTGTGGAAGGAAACACCGCCATTATCGAAGGCGTTTCCGGTTATACGGCGGCCAATCTTTCTTCACCGGATCTGCGGGCCGGCGCCGCCCTTGTGATCGCGGCCATGGCCGCGGAAGGCTTCTCGGAGATCTATGATATCCATTATATTGAGAGAGGCTACGAGGACTTCCCGGAAAAGCTCCGGAAGCTGGGTGCCCTGATCGACAAGGTCGATACGGAGGACGATAAGCGGCGGTTCATCTTCCGAGCCGGCTGAAAGGGACACGGTTCATCCCGCGGCCGCGGCAAAGATGGCAACTGACGCTGCATAGCTGATATTTACGGCCCCATACAGAGACGATCTGTATGGGGCTTAATGGTATGCAGAGGAGAAAAGGGAGATACATCGGGAGAAGAAAGGACAGATATGCAGGTTTTTGAATCATTCAGTGAAGAAGAGACCAGAGCGCTGGCCTGGCGCCTGGGGAGACAGGCCCGGGCCGGTCAGGTCTATGCCCTGAACGGAGATCTGGGAACGGGCAAGACTGTTTTCACCAAAGGTTTTGCAGGGGGTCTGGGCATTACGGAATATGTCAGCAGCCCCACTTTTACCATTCTGCAGATCTATGAGGATGGCAGGCTCCCTCTGTATCATTTCGATGTGTACAGGATCGAAGAGCCGGAAGAAATGGAAGAGGTCGGTTTTGATGAATACGTGGATGGAGACGGGGTCAGCCTGATCGAGTGGGCTTCCCGGATTGAAGAAATCCTGCCCCCGGACACCTGCTTTGTGACCATTGAGAAAGACCTGTCCAGAGGACTTGACTACAGGAGAATTACAATAGAATGAAAATACTCGCCATTGAAGCATCGGGCCCGGTCGCCGGCTGTGCCCTGATCGAGGATGATATTCTCAGAGCGGAATATTCCATCCAGGATAAAATGAAGCATTCCCGGACCCTGGTCCCCATGATGGAAGAAATCCGCAGCCGTCTGGAGCTGGACCTGCAGGAGATTGACGCCATTGCGGTCACCAAAGGTCCCGGTTCCTTTACGGGCCTGCGGATCGGAGCAGCAACCGCCAAGGGACTGGGACTGGCCCTGGAGAAGCCGGTGATTCCTGTTCCCACTGTAGACTGTATTGCCTGGAACCTGTACGGAACGGACAGCCTGGTCTGTCCCCTGATGGATGCCAGACGTCAGCAGGTCTATACCGGTATCTACGAGTGCCGGGAGTCCCTGCGGGTCCTTCTGCCCCAGCGCGCCGCAGCGCTGACGGAAATCGCAGACAGGATCAATGCCCTGGAGCGCCGGGTGATCTTCCTGGGAGACGGGGTTCCGGTCAACCGGGAGGCCCTGGAGGAGAAAATGCGGGTTCCTTACAGCTTTGCCCCTGCCCATCTGTCCCGGCAGAAACCGGGTACCCTGGCGGATCTGGCCATGCGCCTGTACCGGGAACAGGGAGAAGCCTGTCTTGTCAGTGCGGATGATTTCCGTCCCGAATACCTGCGCCAGTCCCAGGCTGAGCGGGAGCGGGGCGACAAACGCAGCTATTCCCTGGTGGATACAGATCAGAATAAGTAAAAGATCATGAAAGAAAAATTTATCATACGCAGGATGACGCCGGAGGATCTTCCGGGCGTTCTGACAGTGGAACGGGCCTGCTTTACAGAGCCCTGGTCGGAAGCGTCTTACCGGGCCGCCCTGCTGCAGCCCTATACGACCTATTACGTGGCAGAAGCAGTGGTGGCGGATCTGGTGCCTGCGGAAGGGACGCGGTCCCTGACGGCGGCCGGCAGCAGGATCATCGCGACCTGCGGCCTCTACAATCTGGCCGGAGAAGGAGAGCTCACCAATGTGGCGGTTCTGCCAGGCTGGCGTGGCCTTGGGATTTCCAGGAGACTGCTGGAGCGCCTGTTCGAGGAATCGGAAGATGAGATCGGGGATTATACCCTGGAGGTCAGGGCAGGCAACCTGCCCGCCATCCGCCTGTACGAAAGCTTTGGATTCACAGCGGAAGGCCGCCGGCCCGGCTTCTACGACCGGCCCCGGGAGGACGCCCTGATCTACTGGAAAAGGAGAAAAAAGGAAGACAGATGATAGATGTTTGCCTGCTGGGCACCGGGGGCATGATGCCCCTGCCCTACAGATACCTGACGGCCCTGATGGTCCGTTATAACGGAAAAGGAATCATGATCGACTGCGGAGAGGGGACCCAGGTGGCCCTGCGTAAAAAGGGATGGAGTCCCAAGCCCATTGACATGATGCTCTTCACCCACTACCATGCCGACCATATCAGCGGCCTGCCCGGCATGCTGCTGACCATGGGCAACGCGGAGCGTACGGAGCCCCTGTATATGGCCGGGCCCAAAGGTCTGGAGAGAGTGGTCGGCGCCCTGCGGACCATCGCCCCGGAGCTTCCCTTTGAGATCCGTTTCCGGGAACTGCGGGAGCCGGAGGAGACCATAGAACTGGCAGGGGAAAAAGACTTTGTTATCAAAGCCTTCCGGGTCAATCATAATGTCACCTGCTACTGCTATACCATGGAACTGTCCAGGACCGGCCGTTTTAACGCGCAAAGAGCGATGGAACTGGATATTCCCAAACCCTGGTGGGGACGCCTGCAGCGGGGAGAGACCATAGAGGACAGCCGTGGGGAAACCGTACGGATCCTGACCCCGGATATGGTCCTGGGCCCGGCCAGAAAAGGCCTCAAGCTGACCTACTGCACGGATACCAGGCCCTGCGAGAACATTGTCCGGGCGGCCCGGGAAGCGGATCTTTTTGTCTGCGAAGGCATGTACGGGGAAGAGGACAAGATCGCCAAAGCCAGGGAGCATAAGCATATGACCTTCTGCGAGGCAGGCCGTCTGGCGGCCAAAGCCGGGGCAAAACGCCTGTGGCTGACCCATTACAGCCCTTCCCTGACAAAGCCGGAGGAGTGTATGGAGCCTGTCCGGAAGATCTTTCCGGCGGCACGGGCCGGCCGGGACGGCATGAGCATGGAACTCAGATTTGAAGAGGAATGATATTGAACAGAATGGAAAGCAATCAAGAAACAGTCACAATACTCGCGATCGAATCCAGCTGTGATGAGACCGCCGCTTCTGTGGTCGTCAATGGCAGACAGGTGCTGTCGAACGTGATCTCATCCCAGATTGATATCCATACTTTATACGGAGGCGTCGTGCCCGAAATCGCCTCCAGAAAGCATACGGAGCGGATCAACCAGGTCATCCGCAAAGCCCTTTCGGAGGCGGGAAAGACACTGGGCGGAATGGATGCCATCGCGGTCACCTATGGTCCCGGCCTGGTAGGCCCTTTGCTGATCGGCGTGTCTGCGGCCAAGGCCCTGAGCTTCGGGACCGGGATTCCCCTGATCGGCGTCCATCATATCGAAGGACATATCAGCGCCAACTATATCGCGGCGCCTGATCTGGAGCCGCCTTTTGTGTGCCTGGTCGTATCCGGCGGCCACACCCATCTGGTCCTGGTCAGGGATTACGGGGAATATGAGATCCTGGGGCGGACCCAGGATGATGCGGCCGGAGAAGCCTTCGACAAAGTAGCCCGGGAGATCGGGCTTGGCTACCCCGGCGGGCCCAAGATCGACAAGGTATCCGCCCTGGGCAATCCGGAGGCGATCCGCTTCCCCCGGGGCAAGGTGGATGGCTCCCGCTATGATTTCAGCTTCAGCGGCATGAAATCCGCTGTACTCAATTACTTGAATACAGCGAAAATGAAAGGGGAGCAGATCTGCGTGGAGGATGTGGCAGCTTCCTTCCAGGCGGCGGTCGTGGACGTGCTGGTCTCCCATGCCATGTGGGCGATTGACGAGTATGGCCTGGACAAGTTCGCCCTGGCAGGCGGCGTGGCCGCCAATACGGCCCTGCGGACTGCCATGCGCGCGGAATGTGAAAAAAGGGGCACGGCCTTCTACTGCCCGCCGCCCATCCTGTGTACGGATAACGCGGCCATGATCGGCAGCGCGGCCTACTATGAATACATCCGCGGGGTCCGCAGCGGCTATGACCTGAACGCCATACCCGGCCTGCGCCTGGGACAGAGATAAAGGATCCGTTTATGGAAAGAAGGGCAGTCCGCGCAGCAGTACGTGCCCGCTAGGAAGATTCCGGAAGGAAGGACAGATATGAAAAGATCTACGGCGATTCTGCTGGCAGCGGGACGCGGTACCCGTATGAAGACATCGGTCAGCAAACAGTATCTGGAACTGCAGGGAATGCCTGTTTTTCTGCATTCTCTCCGTACCCTGACGCGCAGCGGCGTCATTACGGATATCGTTATCACCGTATCGGACGGCGATCAGGACTATGTATGGGACCTGATCCGCGGCCATGGTCTGGAGAGGAAAGTACGTCTGGTGACAGCGGGCGGGGCGGAACGGTTTCATTCCGTTTATTACGGCCTGCGGGCCGTAGACTGGCCCTGTGATTACGCGTTTATCCATGATTCGGCAAGAGCCTTTCTGGATCAGGACACGCTGATCCGTCTGTATGAAACAGTGGAACGGACCGGCAGCGCCGTCGCCGGCGTCCCTTCCAAGGATACCGTGCGAATCACCGACGGGACCGGCCGGATGATCGGAACCCCGAACCGCAATACGGTCTGGATCGTCCAGACCCCCCAGGTCTTCCGCTTCCATGACATTCTGCGGGCCCATGAGCTGCTGATCGCCCATCTGGACGAAGTCGTGGCAAAGGGGATCACAATCACCGATGACGCTATGGTGGCGGATACCATGCTGGGCATCAAGTCCCAGATGGTCATGGCCTCCTATACCAATATCAAGCTGACGACCCCGGATGATCTGGAACTGGCCGAGCTGATCCTGCGGGATATGCGGGAAGACGGGGAGACCGGCTGAAAGGCGGACCGCGGCAGCTCTTCGGAGGCTGTCGCGCGTTATGGTTTTCATGGCTCTTCACCGGAATGTCAGGAACAAATGCCAATTATCGAATCTGCAGAAGGAGGTAGACTGTGGCTTTTGCCCATCTGCATGTCCATACAGAGTATTCTCTTCTGGACGGATCCAATAAAATAAAGGAATATGTCAGCCAGGTCAAAGCCCTGGGAATGGACAGCGCAGCCATCACGGATCATGGCGTGATGTACGGTGTCATTGACTTTTACAGGGCCTGCAAATCCGAAGGGATCAGGCCCGTTTTAGGCTGTGAAGTATATGTGGCTCCGGGTTCCCGTTTTGACCGGGAAAAGAACGCGGGAGATGACAGATATTATCATCTGATCCTGCTGGCGGAGAACAATACCGGCTATTCCAACCTGATGAAGATCGTCAGCCGTTCTTTTACCGAAGGCTATTATTACAAGCCCCGGGTGGACCTGGACCTGCTGCGGGAATTCCATGAGGGGCTCATCTGCACGTCCGCCTGCCTGGCGGGGGAAGTGGCCAGGAACATCGTCCGCGGCAATATGGCTGAGGCGGAACAGGCGGCCCTGCGCTACCGGGACATCTTCGGAGAAGAAAATTTCTTCCTGGAGCTGCAGGACCATGGCTATAAGGATCAGCAGACCGTCAATGCCGCCCTGCTGAACATGCATGAAAAATACGGGATCCCCCTGGTGGCCACCAATGATGTCCACTATACCTATAAGGAGGACGCGGAGCCCCATGATATCCTGCTCTGTATCCAGACCGGCAAAAAACTCTCGGATGAGAACCGGATGCGCTATACGGGCGGCCAGTTCTATTTAAAGAGCGAAGCGGAAATGCGGGCTTTGTTCCCCTATGCCCGGGAAGCGCTGGAGAATACAGAGAAGATCGCCCGCCGCTGCAATGTCGAGATTGAATTCGGCGTGACGCGGCTCCCCCGTTTTGATGTACCGGAAGGTTATGATTCCTGGACTTACCTGAACAAACTCTGCGATGACGGCATGGCGGAGCGCTATCCGGAAGATGACGGGACCCTGCGGGAACGGCTGGATTTTGAACTGAATACCATCCGGCAGATGGGCTATGTCGATTACTTCCTGATCGTATGGGACTATATCAATTACGCCAGGGAGAACGGGATCATGGTCGGGCCCGGACGGGGGTCGGCGGCAGGTTCCATTGTTTCCTACTGCCTGCATATCACGGATATCGATCCCATCCGTTACAACCTGCTCTTCGAGCGTTTCCTGAATCCGGAGCGTGTCTCCATGCCGGATATTGACGTGGACTTCTGCTTTGAACGCAGACAGGAAGTCATCGACTACGTGACCCGCAAATACGGACGTGACCGTGTCATGCAGATCATCACCTTCGGCACCATGCTGGCCAAAGGCGTCATCCGGGACGTGGGAAGGGTCATGGACCTGCCCTACGGCTTTGTGGATTCCATCGCCAAAATGATTCCGGCTGAACTGGGCATCACCCTGGAAAAAGCCCTGCAGATGAACCCGGAACTGAAGAGTACCTATGAACAGGATGAACGGGTGCACAAACTGATCGACATGGCCAGACGTCTGGAGGGACTGCCCCGCCACAGCTCGGTCCACGCGGCCGGCGTCGTCATCTGTTCGGAACCGGCGGAGGACCTGGTCCCCCTGTCCAGGGCCCAGGACGGTTCCGTGACCACCCAGTTCACCATGACCACCATCGAGGAGCTGGGCCTTCTGAAAATGGACTTTCTGGGCCTGCGGACCCTGACTGTCATCCAGAACGCGGTGCGGATGGCCAACCGTTCCATAGAGGCCGCGGGCGGCGGATATCCGCCGGGAGAGCCCCGGATATCCGGACAGCCTGTCCTGGAAAATCCCGCCGGCTATCCTCTGCGTATGGAAGCCATTGATTATGATGATAAGGCAGTCCTGGGATCTCTGAGCACAGGACATACGGAAGGCGTCTTCCAGCTTGAAAGCGCGGGCATGCAGTCCTTTATGAAGGAGCTGAAGCCCGGCAGCCTGGAGGACATCATCGCGGGAATCGCCCTGTACAGGCCGGGGCCCATGGATTTTATCCCCAAATATATTGAAGGCAAGAACCACGCGGACCATATTACCTATGACTGCCCCCAGCTGGAACCGATCCTGGCCCCGACCTACGGCTGTATCGTCTATCAGGAGCAGGTCATGTCCATCGTCCGGGACCTGGGCGGCTATACCCTGGGACGGAGCGACCTGGTCCGCAGGGCCATGAGCAAAAAGAAACAGTCGGTCATGGAAAAGGAGCGGCGCAACTTTGTATACGGCAATCCGGAAGAAAATGTTCCCGGCTGTATTTCCAGAGGGATTCCGGAGTATACAGCTTCCCATATCTACGACATGATGATGGATTTCGCCAAATACGCCTTCAACAAGTCCCACGCGGCCTGTTACGCGGTGGTCACTTACCAGACCGCCTGGCTCAAATATTATTATCCGACGGAATTTATGGCGGCCCTGATGACTTCAGTCATTGATTTTCCTGCCAAGGTGGCCGGTTATATCCTGACATGCCGGAGCATGAAGATTCCGCTGCTGCCTCCGGATATCAATGAGGGCGAAGCCGGCTTTTCCGTATCCGGCGGAGCGGTCCGCTACGGCCTGACCGCGATCAAAGGCGTTGGCCGGCCTGTCATTGACGGGATCATTGCGGAGAGAAAGGCCAGAGGACCGTTCCGCGATCTGCATGATTTCCTGTCCAGAATGGTCATGCAGGAAAGGGAGATCAACCGCAGGGTCATTGAGAGCTTCATCAAAGCCGGTGCCCTGGACTGTCTGGGCGCCACCCGCAAGCAGATGATGAGCGTCTACATGCGGATGATGGATGATCTGCAGAGCTCCCGCAGGAACGACATGGCCGGGCAGCTGTCCCTTTTTGACATCGTGGATGAAGAGGATAAGGCCCAGTATCAGGTCAGGATGCCGGATATAGGAGAGTATCCCCGGGAGATGATGCTGGCCTTTGAGAAGGAGGTCCTGGGCATTTATGTCAGCGGGCATCCCATGGAGGAATACAGTGCCCTGTGGAAGAGCAATATTACGGCCAAAGCGGCGGATTTCTATCTGGACGAAGAAACAGGCCAGGCCAGGATCCAGGATGGTTCCAGGGCCACCATCGGCGGTATGATCGCCGAAAAGACCATCAAATATACCAGGCAGAACAAAGTCATGGCTTTCCTGACCCTGGAGGATATGACAGGTTCGATCGAAGTCATTGTATTTCCTAAAAGTTATGAAGAACAGGGCTCTCTCCTGCAGGAGGACCGCAAGGTCTTTATCCAGGGCCGGGTACAGGCCGAAGAGGACAAAGACGGCAAACTGATCTGTGAGAAGATCATTCCTTTCGAGGATGTGCCCAGAAAACTGTGGATCCGTTTCCCGGACAGGGCTGCCTATGAGGCCGGCGCGAAAGAGCTTTTTGAACTGATCGACCGCAACGGAGGCAGGGATAAGGTCATTCTATACCTGGAAGACGTGCACCAGCGCAGGGTCCTGCCGCCGGGCCAGGGCGTCCGGGCGGACCGGGATCTGGTGGACCGGCTGGGCCGGATTTTCGGCAGCGCAAATGTTATTTTGCAGTAAACCTTACCCGGTTGAGAATTGAAATCAGACGCTGTTTACGGTAAAATATTATTGACTGTTCCGGGCCGGCCAAAGCCCCGGTCGGTCTGGTACAAGGCGGCGGGCCTTCTTGCTTGGGAATGTTTTTTAGAAGGCCGGCATTTCATATAATGTATTGAAACAGGGAGGCTTACCATGGATAAAGAGATTAAGACGATTGGTGTCCTGACGAGCGGCGGCGATGCCCCGGGCATGAACGCGGCCATCCGCGCAGTAGTAAGAGAGGCTCTGCACAACAAAGTTAAGGTCAAGGGAATCAAGAGAGGCTACAGGGGCCTTCTGAACGAAGAGATCTTCGATATGAAATCCCAGGATGTAGCCGGTATCATCCAGCTGGGCGGAACCATTCTGGGTACAGCCAGATGCTCCGAATTCCGTACAGAAGAAGGACAGGCCAAGGGTGCCGAAATCTGCCGCAAGCACGGCATTGACGGCATTGTTGTCATCGGCGGCGATGGCTCCTACCGCGGCGCGCAGGCCCTGGCCAGACACGGCATTAATACCATCGGCGTTCCCGGAACGATTGATCTGGACATTGCCTGCACAGATTATACAATCGGCTTTGATACGGCCATCAATACAGCGATGGACGCGATCGACAAGGTCAAGGACACATCTTCTTCCCATGAGAGATGCTCCATCATTGAGGTCATGGGAAGGCATGCCGGCTATATCGCCCTGTGGTGCGGTATCTCCACCGGTGCTGAGGATATCCTCATCCCCGAAAAATATGATTATGACGAGCAGAAGATCGTCGACCATATCATCAACAACAGAAGGATCGGTAAAAAGCATCACATGATCGTCAATGCCGAAGGTATCGGACATTCCACATCCATGGCCAAGAGGATCGAGGCAGCTACCGGCGTTGAGACCAGGGCGACCATTCTGGGCTACATGCAGCGGGGCGGCAGCCCGACCTGTACAGACCGTTACTACGCTTCCATCATGGGCGCTTACGCGGCGGATATCCTGGTCCAGGGCAAGTCCAACAGGGTCGTAGCGTTCAAGAACGGCGCTTTCGTTGATTATGATATCGAGGAAGCGCTGGCCATGACCAAGGAGATCAGCGAGTACGAATATCAGATCGCCTGGAACCTGAGATAAGCAGGACGGCTTCGCGGCGGCGTGCCGGCTCCCGGCGGAGCGTTCAGGTCAGTATTATGACAGCCATATGATTTTTCGCGGGCAGGATCTTTCCTGCCCGCCTTGTATTTTTGGATATAGACAGGTGGAAATACAGCAGACATGTACGAAGAAATAAGCTCCCTTGCCAACCCCCGGGTCCGCCGTGTGCTGCAGCTGCAGCAGAAGGCCCGGACAAGAAAAAAAGAAAACTGTTTTATCATCGAGGGGATCCGCCTCTTTCTGGATACACCGGACGATTTTCTGGAGGAAATCTATATGACGGCGGACCTTCTGGAGCGGGAAGAGCCCCGGATCCGGGAAAAGATCACCAGACACGGCTGCAGGATCGTTACCCCTGAGGTCATGAAGAAGATGTCTGATACCATGACGCCCCAGGGCGTCCTCTGCCTGGCCAGAATGCCCCGGTACAGCATGGAGGACCTGCTGACCGGGTGTCCTTTACTGCTCCTGCTGGAGAATATCCAGGATCCCGGTAATCTGGGCACCATGTTCCGGACGGCCGAGGCGGCCGGCGCTGCCGGTATCCTTATGAACAAAGGGACGGCTGACCTGTTCAATCCCAAAACGGTCCGGTCCACTATGAGCGCCGTCTTCCGTGTGCCATTCCTTGTGACGGAGGACTTTTGCGCCGGCCTGGAACAGCTGCGCAGCCGGGGCCTGCGGATTTTTGCCGCGCATCTGGCAGGGCAGGATAATTATGACCGGGCCGATTATACAGGACCCTGCGGGATTCTGATCGGCAATGAGGGAAAGGGACTGACCGAAGAAGCCGCGGCCCTCGCGACAGACCTGATCCGGATTCCCATGCACGGCAGGATCGAATCCCTCAACGCAGCCATGGCGGCAGGAATCCTTATGTATGAAGCGGACCGTCAGCGCAGACAGGCGGGCAGATAGTACTTGCGGTCCACAGAGGAAATGATTTATCATAAGGACTGTATTGTCAATCCGGCGGCGGATTGCTGCAGCTGCAATGATCAAAGAACAGACACAGAAAGGTATCGCGACATGGCAAAAATCGATTTAAAGGGAAGAGACTTTTTAAAGCTCCTGGACTTCACGGAAGAAGAGATCCTCTATTTGCTGGATCTGGCTGCCGATCTCAAGGATAAGAAGAAAAAGGG
>OCTX012184486.1_pt1 | contig 14590 bp, 12 predicted proteins | sample 1539691 | NCBI WGS metagenome assembly OCTX01 (sample SAMN02144231, study PRJEB22623) | gut metagenome | biome: sheep rumen | host: Ovis aries | place: New Zealand | reverse complement strand
ATCCGCATGGGGCCGGGTAGCGAGGTAATCCGCTGAAAAACGCGGACGCCGCTCAGCGGCATGGCTGGCAGGGCCGATTCCAAACTGCAGACTATATGTTTGTGCTTACTGCGGACGAGTCAAAATTTCTAAGGTCGAAATTTTCGTCCTTAGAACATGGCGGCAAAGGAAGACACTCCAAGTACAACTACAAGGCATTCACCGAGAAAGGACTGTACATGCTGGCGACTGTCCTGAAAAGCCGCCGTGCAACTGAAGCCACATTTGCCATCATCGAAACCTTCGCAAAGGTAAGATTCCTCAAGCGAGAACTGGTGGATCTGCACACCGAAGCGGACAAGCAGAAACGCGGGGAGAAGATGCGGCATTTCGGCGAGGTCTTGACCGACATCGTAATGCCAGACCTAGACACCGTGGAGACAGAATCCTCGCTTGAACTGAACTTCTTCATCGGAAAGCTCAAGCACTCGGTAAGGCGAATCAAACGCGCCAATTCAAAAGAGCAGGATTAAGTAAGGAGGCGCCAAATGCGCATAATGGCAACATCGGACTTGCACGGCAGCTTTGAGGGGCTTGACGTGCTGATAACCCACTCACCGCCGCGCATCCCAGGGAGCGACGTCGACCGCTCGCTCCAGACTAATTCGGAGCACTTCGGCTCGCATGAGTTGACAGAGGCAATCATCAACAAGCGCCCGCGCTTCGTGTTTTGCGGACACATCCACTCTGGACAGCATGGTGGCCTCGATTTCGAATCCAGCCGAATCCACAACGTATCTCTGCTCGACGAGCGCTATGAGATAGCATACGAACCAACATGGGTGGAAGTATGACAGAAGACACACTCCTCGTCACTTATTGCAATATGTGACGTGGCGAGCAGTGGGAGGTGCAGCTGTTTTTCCGTGTATTCTGTGTATTCCGTGGTTTTGATATTCTGTAAAACGTTTAAAACTGTCTGGCGCGGCAAATCCGCCGCAGAACCTGTCACTTCACTTTCTCCTCCGTCAAGCATATACAGTAAAACATATACGGAAGTGTCAGACCCTTTTACCCCATGCACCGTCAGAAACCATGAAATGGACATCATATCCTGACGCACCCAATCAACTACCCTTTTGCACCCACAAAAGCAAGGTACATATCAGGTAGAATCACCGCTGTCTCCCGCTCATCATCTTCCTTCTTCCAAGCCACAACATATCTCACTTTGGCAAAGCGCGGTCTGTAACCCTTGTCTTCAAGCTCGGCCAGATGCTGGAGAAACGCCTGCGAGAACTTCGCGACCCACATGCGCCGTCCACCGATGGTAGCAGAAAGGTGCGTCCCGTCAATTTCAAGGGCATCGCCCGACCTGAGTTCGCAAATAGCGGCCTTTTTGTCCAAAAAGAAATCTAGCACAATATCCTTATGCGAAAGCTGTACTATTACATTGTCCAGCGGCTTTGCAACTCGATGATCAGTCACCCTCTCTATACCTTCCGCTTCAACATCCGAGAACAGCCCTTCATCTGAATAATGCACCCTCAACAGCTTCTTCGCCCTGGTGATGCCAACATATATGGCGCGACGCTTTTCATCCGTTAGTTGACCTACATCATTCAGCACGACATACACCGAATCAAACTCTCTTCCCTTGGACTTGTGAATCGTAGAAACGACCACCTCATCCTTCTCTGCACAGCCAAAATCCTCAATCTTCGACTCGGACAGAAACTCGTCGAAATCACTCTTGTACTTTACACGCGCAGTCTCGGAAAATGCGTCGATGAGCGCAAGACAGTCCGCCAGGCAGTCGCTCGCGGCATATGTCTTGCAGAGTCGTTCACGTGCCTCGTTCCACAAATTAGCGGAAATCACACTGACTTCTTGCTGCTTCATGACAAGCCGCCTGAAATAGCGCAACTCGGCAAGGTTGGCAAGATTAAATCCGTCGTTGGACTGAATCAGCCTTGCCTTGACACCCTTTTGCACAAGACAGCTAAAAACCCGGAGCGCTTCATCATTCGTCCATGTCATTATGCACGACGAGCCAGGCCTGTTCTCGCGCTCCCAGTCTTCCACGACAAGAGATTCGAAATTCGCGGACGAATGTCTCACAAGGCGCACACTCCCTTCTTCCGCACCGGCAGACGGCTGAAGGGGCGCGGACTTCATGCGCTCCGGCATCGTATCGGCAAAGGCATTCGCGAACGAGATAATCATCGCCGCGCTGCGGAAGTTCTCGACCATCTCGTAAAGTCTTGCGCAAGGCTCCTCGGAAAGAGCGCGCAGATATCGCGAATCGGACCCGCGGAACCCGAAGATGTTCTGGTCGTCGTCTCCGACGGCTATCACACGCATGCCCTCGTTTGCAACCCTCAGCGCATGCACGAGTCGCGCAGAGTCATAGTCCATGTCCTGCGCCTCGTCGATGACGAGTACACTCTTCGAAATGCGGCTCTGCTCGACCTCGCCATTTTCAATCATCGTCGCAGCTGTCTTGACGACGATGTCGCTGTAGTCGAGGCTTCCCACCTTGCCGACAAGATCAAAGCAATACGAATGGAATGTCTTTATGTCGACAAAATGCGCCGTCTGTCCGATAAGCTTGACCAGGCGTTTTTTGAACACTACGGCCGCAGCCCTCGAAAACGTCAGCATCAGTAGCCCTTCCGGCTTTACGTCCTCCAAAAGAAGAAGAGATGCCAATTTGTGCACAAGCACGAGCGTCTTTCCGCTGCCGGGCCCGGCGGCAACCGCTATGACTTCCGACTTGTCATCCGAGATGATTCGCCTCTGCGCGTCAGAAAGCTTGCCGAAGATCTCAGCTTTCTTTGAAGCAGTTATGCTGCTCTCTATGGCCTTGGCCTTGCTCCCCCTGAAATACCTCGAGATGAAGGAGGTGTACTCCATGTGGAAGTAGTCGTTAACGAACTTCAGCGCCGCGGCATGGTCACGTACCATCATGTTGGCAAATTCGCCGACGATGTGAATCTGCTGGACTTTCAGCTTGTAGTAGGCGTCAAGCGTGTGATAGTCGTCCTTGCGGAACAGACGCTTGTTGTCCACGACCTTGCGCTTCAGGCACATTCCGTTGTACACTACTAGAAACCCACCCTCCAGTTTCATCGCGCCAATCCGCGACAGGTAGAGCAGTGCATCTGACATCTCGGACAAGCTGGCCGGACGGCCACCGAAATCAAGTTTCGGAGCAGAATTGAAGTCCTTGAGCATGCCGACAAGCGAAAACTCAACTGTGCATCCGTCACCACGGGACTCACCCTGCTCGCCCTCCGCCTTCTGCGCAAGGAGCGCCTTCCGAAACAGGCTGTCGACAGCGAACCTTGCCATTTCCAGCCTTCTGTCGAAACGATCTCGCAGCTGTTCCACCGACATGGTCGGGATTATGCGGACATAGTCGCTATTCGGCCTTTCAACTTTCTTAACCCAGCCCTTAGCGGACCAGAAACGCATGACCGTGCGCATGTTCTTGACGCCGTTTGAATTGCCAGCGCCTCCGGACATCTCGTCGTTCAACTCCTTGAGGTTCAAGTCCAGGTCGGCGTCATTCTTGCTGATTCGCGATAGCAGAACCGATTCGGCCTTCGCAAAACGTTCGATGACATTTGTAGACTTTCTTGCCGTGTCGTCTCGAAAGATGGTCGCAGACATGTCCTGAGTGTCGGCCAGGAGCCCGTCTTGCCTCATCGCGTCTATGACACCGACTACGTCCTTGCGATCGAGTCCGAGAATGTCCGCAAGGTAGTCAATTCTCGACTCCGCGTCCCCGTTGCCCGCCTTCGACACACTACGCGCGGAAATCAAGGACTTCATGACACGCTTGGCCATCTCCTTTTGCGCGTCGTCAAGACGAGCAGAGCTGTCAATGCGAGATGCCGCCTCCGCCATGCTCGCTGCCAGGATCCCGGTCGCATACACCCTCGGCATGTTCTGCCCACGCTCGACGTACCCGGCCTCTTCAAGCGCCGAGACTGCCGTCCGCACCCTCGTCTCTATGTCGGCTACGGAATCGTTCCATCCGGCAGCGCGCGCAAGCTCAAGCGCCGAGGTGCAGAACTGACGGCCCGTAGGAGACATGCGCTTTATCGCTCGCCAGATCATCTGGATGTCGCTCAAGCTGAGCTTCGTCTGGTTCAGCATGAGGAAGTGCTTGTCTAGGTCGTCGTCGCAAAAGAGGACGTAGCACTCGGCCTGGAGCGATGGGTCACGGCCCGCGCGCCCGGCCTCCTGGACGTAGTTCTCGAGCGAATCCGAAATATCGTAGTGGACAACCAGCCTGACGTCCTTCTTGTCCACCCCCATTCCGAAGGCGGACGTTGCAACGATGACCTTGACGTCGTTGCGGATGAAGGCGTCCTGGTTCTCGATCTTCTGATCCGGCTCCATCTTGCCGTTGTACGGCAGTGCCGGGAATCCGTCGTCCGTCAGCTTCTGCGCGAGCTCATGCGTTCGCTTGGTGCGGGAGACATAGACGATCGTCGGACAGTCCTTCTGCTCGATCAGCAGGCGAAGAGCGGCATACTTGTCGCCGTCTGTCTCCTTGTGAAGCACCTCGTAATGCAGGTTCTCGCGCGTGGCCGTGGAAGCGAACACCTCAAGCTCTATGCCCGTCTTGCCGCGGAAGTAGTCCCGGATGTCGCTAATGACCTTCTGCTTCGCGGTCGCCGTAAAGCACGAGACAGGGATTGGCTTCGGCAGGTTCTTGCTCTCCTGGAACTTGCGAAGGAAGTCCCCGATGTAAAGGTAGTCCACGCGAAAGTCGTGTCCCCAGGCTGAGAAACAGTGGGCCTCGTCAATCACGAAACGGACGACATTGCGCCCAAGAAGGATGCTTTCAACGGTCTTGGAGCGCAGTTGCTCTGGCGATATGTACAGAAGAGAGGCCGACCCGTCGGCGACGCGCCTGAACGCCTCAGCGCGCTCAATCGGGTTGAGCAGCCCATTGACAGTCACAGCGCCAGTAAGCCCCTTAGCATCGAGGTTGTCGACCTGGTCCTTCATGAGCGACTGAAGCGGAGAGATCACCACCGTAAGTCCATGCGAATTTTCGCCGGCCATCAGGGCGGGAAGCTGAAAAGTGATCGACTTGCCTCCGCCCGTCGGAAACACCGCAATCAGAGACTTGCCGTCGACGGCAGCGCGCGCCGCGTTTTCCTGAAGTGGCTCGCCCGCGTAGATCCGAAACGCATCGAATCCGAACATACGCTTGAGAGCCTTCCGGACGTCGAGCCGTTCACGGCAATATGGGCAACCCTCCTGGCACGGCGTGTTGCAAAGATAGTTGATGACGTTTTCTACCTTCGGGTAGTTCTTGCACACCCAAGGCGGCGTTATCGATTCAATTGAAGATGTGCCTATGAGCGCCAATGCGTAGGCAAGCTCCACTGGGTAGCGACGGACTAGTCCGCCGATATTCGCGTGCTGGCATATTTTACCCCTGAACTCCGCGGCAATCGCGACCTCAACAGGGACAGCCAACCGAGAGTCAGTCGCATGCAACCCGAGGAAACCAGAGAACTCCGGAACGGAGCCAAGCAACGCCAGGTATATTCCACGCCGAACTGCACCAAGCTCCCTGAACGCAGCGACCTCGTCACCATAAAGGCTCATGGCCTTCTTGGCGTCGCTAAGAGGGTTGTTAAACTCGTCCCGCTGAAGCTTGTCGTCCTTCAGGAGCGCGTGATACGGACGCTCTGGGAACAGGATGGGCGACCAGTAAAGAGTGTCGACCAAAGAGAACTTCCGAGCGCCAAGATGCGGTTCCAAGAAGCGCATGTCATGGTGCACTATGTTGTGCCCGCAGATTGTCGAGACCCTGTCAAGGAATGGAAGCAGCCCACGAACGTCCGACGCATGAAACACAGCGCCATCTCCGCGCGCGGCGCCAACGTCATGTATCCGCCGATCTTGAACTCCTACTTCCAGATCGACGAACGCTATGGAACGGTTTGCGGTTCCTCTCGGACTCACGTTATTCGGCTACCTCCAATTACGCACCCCGTGTCAGGTTACACCTTGCAACATCTCCTTGTGCTTGTGTAGATATTTTATCACATTTCACGCCGTCGCGACACAACTGCCGCGCTAGACCTCGTCGGTCAGCTTGCACAGGGCAGCGCGGAGGCGCTCGGCCTCGGCCTCGTCCCCGTGCATGACCGCATACTCAAGCAAAGCATCCAGCCGCTTGATCTCCTCAATCGTCTCATCTCTCTGTGACATCGCCATAATCTTTCCCCTTCTCTCTCACCGCGCTTAACACTATCACAAGCCGAACTACTTCATAACTGCTACTGTATCAAGGACCCTTTTATTTCCGCTACGACTCGGTGTTACCGTCCCCTCCTTAATGTGATATGCAATACCACGTTTCCGACAAAAGTCCACAACGATCTTTGCCTGATTGTTATAGAACTTCTTGTATGCAGGATACTGGGAAATCTTCGTGTTGTAGTTCGCTCTCCCAAAGATGATTTTATCAACAAAGGAAATCTCATCAAGCAGTTTGGCGAGGTCCTGCTGATGGACATTTGGCGTTGGATAGGGCTCTATGCTAACCCATGTCTTGCATCCAAGGTCGGCAAGATTACGCAAAGCCGTGATCCTGCGACGAATCGGCGCCGCATTAGGTTCAACCTGCTTGCGGAAACCCTCGTCTAGCGTGATTAGCGTAATGCCATATGCATTGTCGTGGGAAAGCGAAGCGAGAGTCACCGGAAGATGACCCTTGGTCAGAACCGTACACGAAAGTCCCGCATTATTTATGACTTTGATTGCGCTCACGCTCATAGCCGCAATTTCAGAATATCCATACATGAATGGGTCTGTCGTGAAGCATAGGTGCACTGACTTAATCTTCTCTCGCAGTCTTGGAAGTTCTTTCTTGAGCAATTCCAGTGTGTTCTCCACCAAATACGGCGCTTGCCATTCATCTAGATCCTTCACCTTGCCGAAACGCCGTGCCATCAGGTAAGCATAACAAGGATACCGACATCCATGCGCACATCCCTGAATATGGTTCATTGTATAATCGCCATACTCAACGTCGGTTTTATACAACATCGACTTTCGTTTTATATATCCCGCAACTTTCTTCATCTCAACTCCTACGAATAGTCACGCTCTTGCCCTTGCCGTCCTCGAAGGATTGCGAAGGTCGCCCGCTTGACGTTGTTGCCGGAACGCGAACAACTTCAATGTACTTCTCTTCTTCCAGCATCTTCAATGCTGCCTTGATATGGCCCGTCGCGCAGACAACGCCCTCAGCAGAGAAAAAGCCTGCCATGAACTCCCCTAGCCGAATACCTGTCTTCTGAGGCGAAACATATTGCTTAACCTTATCGTAAATCTCCCTATCATCCACAATGTGGTTGTCCACATCTTGTCCAAACAGATCGAGCTGCCTCTTATTCTGCACTGTCACAAGCAACTCCTTGGCCCTTGACATCATGTTGTCAGCCATAAGAATGCAACCATCAGGGTGGTTGGTGACATGTACAAGACGATACTTGGGCGGGCCACCAGCTTTCAACCGCAAAGGCATATCCAACACATATGTAAAAGTCTTCTGGAGCCGATTCTTATAGGCGAGCGAAAAAGCTCGCTCTGCTCTAATACACGCATCCTTATCATAGGCTTTCTCCTGCCGATATCTTCCAACAATCTCTCGCCAATATGTTCCTCCAGCGATTTTATCTAATAACTCTATCGACTTAGACGAAGTATCAAATTCCGTAGAATCATATTCAATAAGGTCATGGACATCGATATCATCGCACGGGATGTTCATCGCCCGACATGCAGCCCTTATGAAGCCAAATGAATTCATGTTAATTAACATTTCAAAGCTACCTGGCCGACAAGACAGCGAGCGAATGAACAAATCGTAATCCAAAGCCTTGATGCCATATGGATCAATGTAGAGAAATATATTATCGCCAGAATGTGCCTTTAAGAGCGATAGAATATGATCTTCATACTTGCCGCCAATAATTGTCTTCTTCCCATGACTATCATACTCAGGATACGAATTCGTATTTTGCTTAAGTTCTTCTTCATAGTTCTTGTCAATGAAGCACATATCTATTCGAGCATCTGGGACTTTTGTTTTCGCAAGGACATCACTACGGATATTCAACGCTATAACGGGAGATCCTGGCTGCCCATCTTTGAAAACTCCCATGCCAGCAAAACAGTCAACATAGAATACTGGGCGGCGAGTATATAATACCTTCTGGAAATATGCCGGCAAATAAGACAATAGGAGCTCGTCCTTAATCTTTGACCATTCTTGCTTTTTGTCGAAGAACCTTGAATTATCTTTGGCCATTCACCGCCTCTTTCTGTCAAAAAGCTACAGTTCTTGGCAGCACATATCTTTGTTGCTCACCAGAGAACCCTCACTCCTAAAACTACCACATCTTTAAAAACTCTGCAGCGATCTCTTCCGTCCGTTCCCGAATTGTCGCTTCGTTCCAACGATATCCGCCTTCGACCGTTGCTTTCTGAATCACATCTTTTGTGCAATAATAATCATTGAACTTCATTACGCCTGGCTTTTTGCCTACACCTTCAATCTTCTCTTTCAACGCATTATTACTTACCGACTTATTCAAATGGCCATTCAACAATGTCATGTTCCCAATTTCTTGGATTGCCGCAGTGCGTACTTCTCTTTGTGTCGCAACATCTGCAATCTCTTCGCCAGTTTCAACATTAATAACAGGCACTGCATCTGCCGCCCAGTACTGCTGCCACTTACGCGGCATAATATGTTCAAGTTCAGCTGAATAAGAAAGCTTCTTGACTGTCGCCTTGGCCTCTTGCGATCTGTAACGAAGTTCCATCCAGAAGAGAATAAGAGCGCCAATTGCATTGGAGCGAACGGACTTCAATCCAGCATTGATTTGCTCATTGCCTATTTGATTGTCATCCTTCTTTTCCTGGAAGTATTCACTTACCGACTTCTTGCCCTCAAGCACTAACGCACACTCCTTATTGAAGTTCTTGGTGCTAGCATGCGCGACAACATGTCGCATGACATAACTCTCTAGTTCGTTCAGCTTGTGTTTCAGAGTGGCAGAAATACGCCCGGACTCATCGGGCGGATTGTCCTTAAGCATTTTAAGCACAAGCGGATCGAATGTGGATATATCACACGAATGAAGGATATGGATGAGGCGTTGACAATCATCATCGTAGCAATATTCAGCCTTTGAGTGAACTTTCCCGAAATTTTCTTTATACAATTCTGCGAAATCAGCGATTTCCTCAACAAGTTTCTTAACAGCATTCTCATCAAGCATCTTAAAATGCGACTTATAACAATCAGCCAACTCAGACAAAGAATGCTCACTCGGATTATATATGCCTTTAATGATTGCTACGCATTGAAGTAATAACTCTATACGTGTACGATTCACGCGCCCCTGGCTTTGAAATGTAGTCCAATACTTCAATGTCACTTCGTCTGATTCAAATACCTCATTCCACCATATTTGATATAATGATTTAACCTCTTCCGCCTTATTCTCATCATCCCCTGCAAAGTCCATCAGCCGCTGAAATAATGCGTTCTTAACAATATCGGCCCCCGTTAATCGGACGCCTGCCGAATTGATGGTATCAAATATAGCCTGCTCATTATCATCATCATCCAAACATATGCCGACCATCCAACAAGACTCTTCTGCTATAAGCACCTCAAACAGTTTGTCAGCTTTTCCCCTGTCTCCGCTCAATCGCTCATAGAAATACTCATAGCACTTAACGATCTGATCTGACAACATTTTTTTAGGCGTAACGCCGCCCATTACCTTCTCAAATGCTGGCGCATCAATCATCGAATGCAGAATTTTTAACTTTTTCACGCCACCCTTCAATGACACAGTCATCAACTTATTGAAGTTGTCGTCATAGTAATCATCCTTGTTATCGATCGTACAGATATCACGACAAGCTTTAAGCAAAACACTAAGCGTTGTAAAACGTTGCTGACCATCAATTATAAGCCACTCAGACTTTCCCGAAAAATCATTCTTGTGTTTCTTAAGAATATATGATCCGAGGAAATGCCTGGGCTTATCATTTGAAAGCTCCTCGATCAAATCATCCCAATTGTCTTCGTTCCAAACATACCTTCGCTGGAAAAACGGGACAATGTAAAATTTGTCATCACTCATCTCCGACGAGAACGACGCTTTCTTAACTTCCATCATTTGAAACTTCCCTTCATACTCCAATTGTTTTTCGCTTACGTTGGCATTGTATCAAAGGCATAGGCTTTCTGCAACAACCTTTTCGGCGGCAAAATGATACCTGATGCGCTCTTTATCAGTCATTATACAACCCTATAATTCCACTAGTCTAGATGCCGCAATGCTAAAGAATCCAGAATGCGTCTCAGTCGGCATACCGATGATGAGATGGTCTAAAATCGGAATATTAAGCAATCGCCCAGCTTCAACAAGTTTCTTAGTCATGGCAATGTCTTCATCTGAAGGCATAGGATCGCCAGACGGATGATTGTGAGCAACTATTATAGATCGTGCGCCATCCTTCATCGGCCTCTCGAACACAAGATTGGGGCTCAGCGCGACCAAATCTCTCTGCCCTTTTGCAATTTCGATGGGCGATGACATAACCTTGTTTCGCGGACCAAGCATGATCACAAAGAAGAGTTCCTGATTCTCGCCGTATACTTTCGGCAGGAGAAGATCATAGACATCCTCTGATGTGCGTATGTACACATCGCCTTTATTATCTTTTGACAATCCCGAGAATGTACATCTCCTACCAAGCTCAAGAGCGGCCATCAACTGCAACGCTTTCGCCCTCCCAATGCCAGGGATTTTCTTCGCAACAATCTCATCACAAGTGGCCTTAGACAATGCTGAAAGCGACTTAAAAGAAGCCAACAGCCGCTTCGCGGTCTCGACAACATTTGCGCCAGGAACACCTATTCTGAGGATGATAGCAACAAGAATGTCATCCGTGACATTTCTAGGGCCAGCCCTGTAAAGCAGTTCACGCGGCTGCAAATCAAGCGGCAAATCTTCTATGCGAAGCGCCTGATAACCGTTTTCGTCTTTATCAGAAACTTCCATTCAGGACCGAGGAACAATATTTGCTTTAGTGCGGCCTGAGGAAAGCTTCTTTCCTTTTAGCCCCAGCTTCTTCTGCCTATCCGACATAGAAGCAAGATCACCTTCTACGGCAAGCAACATCTGCCGCGGGATAGGCTTCATGGGCACAACTGTTTTAACATTAACATCCCTGCAACGTCCTTCGACTCGATTCCCTTCTTTTAGTTTGGCCGAAGAAACATTTGCGTCAACTTTGACAGCACTGTTTCCGCGAGCCACTCTCAGGGCCGCAGTAAGCCTAACTGCGATTGCTTCAACCACCGGCACAGCAACTGAATTCCCAAACTGATGATACATGCTAGTGCGGCACACAGGCACTTTAAAATTGTCAGGGAATCCTTGAATTCGCTTGCATTCTGTCTCTGTAAGTAATCGTAGCCCAGTAGGTCCGCCCTCAATAAAGGTCCCTGTTATTCGCTGTATCTTATGATACGAAGCGCAAAGCGTCTTTACTGGGATATTTGTTTGAGGATCATCTCTGCGTATAATCTGAGGATGCCCGTCATCCTTTTTGAATATGTACGAGCGCTGTAAATGTCTTGATATCGTTGGCGAATCAGCATCCCATTCTATGAACGGATGAATCCCGACAGCCCTGCCGGCAGTAGTCGGCTCCGGAAAGCGAAAAACGGCATTTAATTCCTTCTTGAACCCAACAAAGAATGTGCGACGACGATGCTGAGGAACACCGTAATCCGCAGCGTCAAGAACTGCATAAGCTGTATCATACCCAAGCTCATCCCTAAGGCACTTGAGAATAACACTTATAGTCCTTCCATTGTCGTGCGTTTCAAGCCCTGCAACATTCTCAAGAAGAAATGCATCAGGACGCTTTTCTGCAAGGATGTTACGCACATTAAAGAAAAGCGTGCCCTGCGTCGGGTGGGAAAATCCTTGCCGTTTGCCAATAGAACTGAAAGGCTGGCATGGGAAGCCCCCGCAAAGGATGTCAAAATCCGGGATTGTCTTCGGATCAACTTTTGTTATATCTCCATAGATCGTCTCGCCAGGCCAATTAGCTGAATAAGTCTTCTGCGCATCCTTATCCCATTCAGATGTGAACACACATTTATTACCCGCATGCTCAAACGCCATGCGAATACCGCCGATTCCTGCAAAAAGGTCTATGAATCTATATTGTTCTCTGCGCTGCATTTTAGATATCCCATGGATTTCCACGGCGACTCATATTATACCAAACCAGCATACAAGTTAGCATGGGCTCTTTAAAATATTATTGGCATCTTCAACTGGATACTCTTCCCTCTTTCGCCTGAAGCCATTGTCCAACCAAACGGAGTCCCAAGTTTCTTGGTTGATTTACGCGACATAAGCATCCTCACATATTCTTCAGTGGAATGAATTGCAAACGCATTATCCGATGTTCTGTAAGTCACTAGGTACTGGGCCATATGTTTTTCCTCGCCAGCACCACCATACCCCCCAACAACCCATCGACACAAAGGTTCAATATACGGAACAATCTCTTTCTCAAGCATAGCAGTGGCTTCTTCACTCATCCACTTAAAGCTTCCTGCCGTCTGAAAGCATTTAAGGGCATCACGTAGATTCTGATTCTCCCCGTCAAGGACGTCTGCAAATGTATCTGCACTGTATTGATGCGCAGACACCTCACTGCTTTTGGCAACGCACTTACAGCTAAGCGTATAGTATCTTTCACTCTGCCCCTTACTCACAACGCCAACAATGACATCAGTTTTAGGCGATCCACCACTTGGCAAATCTCCTATATCGCTATGATTTGCCGTAGCTCGAATAAGAGACACCTCGCCAGGCTTAATGCCAAACTTCTCGACAATCGTCTTAAAATGCTGGTATTGAACCCCGCCATCTCCTATCTTGCCATTAAATTTAGCGAGGTTGTCCTTGTCCGACAACATGGCGGCAACATCACGCTCAAAGGCTCTCCCAACAAAGTCATATTTCCTTCCAAGTTTTGTCGGGGATTGCGCATCATCATACATCTGACGATAATATTCGTCGGACTTTTCACGAATAAGATAATCCAGTCTATCCCAGCCTATTATCCCATCAAGGCTTGAGTATTCTTTCTTTTCTTCAAACTGTCTATTCTTCTTACAGAACTTAAGAATCTCTTTCGCACTGCCGCCATCACTGACAAGCGGATAGGTCAAATACGCACGTTCTACTGTCGAATCAATCGCCTTTATGTTCGCGGCATCCCACAGCTGCTCTTTAACGCGATCGCGAAGTGACGTAGTGTTGTATATTATCCATCGGCATCCATCTTGGAACTGAAGCATGAAAGCCGCAAAAAACTGTTCAGAGTTTGCAAACCCCGGCTTACCAACGCGATAGTTCTCAACTAGCGACTTCAATCTGCCATCTTGGTAGTGTCCATAAAGAACAGACGCAAGCTTCCGCCGTGATTCGTGCCCTTTCGTAGTCTTAAGAAAATTCGCCTCCGCCATTATCGGTGTGAAACTTATGCTGCGCATTTTAATTCCTTATGACAAAACAAAGAGGCGCGCCTCTCTGTTTTAGTTAGAGGGGCGCGCCATGCAGCATACTCTCAAGGCCTGCTACAGCCCGTACAAATACTCTGCAAGGCGACACCCCAAATTGTTAATAGGGCACCGTCTTGCAAACCATGTTTTATACGTTCAGAGAGTAGCAGTTCTGAGAGACCGGTTTGCAACCGATGGCCGATCCTGCCGGCCTCTCCGCGGCGGTTCTCGTCGGGGAGCTATGAGGTCAGATACGTTCCCGTTTCTGACAGTGAGTATTATACCAAAAGCGACGGCTTTTCGGGAAAGATTATGGGCGTCAGTAGTCGCTGGTTTTCCATTTCTTTGCGCCCTTTGCGTTCTTTGCGGCTAAAACACATTAAGACCGAGAGACCACCTCCTTCATTCTCCCGAACTCCAAAACTCCCCGCAGCGAAAGCAATCAAATGCTATCGTAGTTTACAAGACAAAAGACGTCGAAACCTTACGAACGAGCATTACACTAGGGAGGCGAGGTCAACCGAACTTCGACTCGACGAGGGTTTCGCCTTCGTAGCGGAGCTTGAGGGTGAAGAAGTCGCTGCGCTCGTCGAGGGCGCGGAGGAAGAGCTTGTCCCCTTCCCACAGCTTCTTCGTAAGTAGCTCGCCCTTCGGCAGCCAAACTAGCTCGCCTTCGTCGCAGTCGGTGAGCGTGCCGGAGAACTTCGTGCAGGTGAAGAGGTGCATGTACTCGACGCCCCATTCGTCGGACACGAACGTGACGAGTCCGCGGAAGCGCGGATCGAGCATGGTGAGCCCCGTCTCCTCCTTCACCTCGCGCATCGCGCATTCCACGGGGCTTTCTCCGTATTCGAACTTTCCGCCGACGCCAATCCACTTGTCGCCGTTTTCGTCGTGCTGCTTCTTGGTTCGGTGGAGGATGAGATAGCATCCGTCCTTCTCGATGTAGCAGAGGGT
>OCTX014568626.1_pt1 | contig 14592 bp, 7 predicted proteins | sample 1539691 | NCBI WGS metagenome assembly OCTX01 (sample SAMN02144231, study PRJEB22623) | gut metagenome | biome: sheep rumen | host: Ovis aries | place: New Zealand | reverse complement strand
GCAGCTTCTTCTTTTGAAAAATCAACTGTAGAAACGGCACTGCCAAAGTTTACTTCATCGGTCTCGTCATCAATCCAGGCAGCATCGAGGTAAGCGCGAGTAGCGATGGATGTCGGTGTCTTGACTCTTACATTGAAAGTGATATTTTCTCCTTGCTTGGCGATGGCACTTGTGCATGTCAACTCCGCTTCTATACCTTCGTATTTATACCGCGCCTGAATCACTTGGTTGGCTCGGATATCGGTATAGGGCTTGTCCCATCCGGTGAAAGTCATACCGGCGTGGGTAGGAGGAGTAGGAGGTGTAGCATTGCTGCCGCAGGCTACTTTCTCCGTTTTGAGGATAGTATTGTCGTAGTCGCGGAACTGAACGGTATAGATATTATCTACCAATTGCAAGCGGACATTGCATGCCGGCATGATGAAGAACATCTGATTGTTTTCCTCCCGGATCTCCACCGGAATATCGCTGGTTATAAAATACTTTTTCCCAGCCGGAGCAGTGGAAAGGGAAATTGTATCGCCCGGCATTTTGTACGATATGTTATTGGTAGGAGATTCGAGTTTATAATAGAACCTGACTACATCTATATCGTTATTATTACTATAGGTTCTCCGTCCGCGGATAGGATCATAGAAGCACAGGCGGTATTTGCGGCTCGCAGGGTAGCCGTTTTGCGTGAGCACGCGCTTGTAGGTAAATTCGTATCCGTCTTTCGCCTCCTGGGCTGTGATAGTACGCTGCGAGAGAGCATTCCATACCGTATCGCCTTGGTCTTGATATTGGATAGTCAGTCTGCCGGCATGAGCCCCCTGGAAATGTCCGGTAATCTGGAAATTCTCGCCATAGTTTACATTATGCTTCGTTACAATAGTATAACACCGCTGCACTACCGGCAGGTCCACATCAATACAGTTGTTGTGGAATAAACCGCGTCCTCGGTCAGATCTGCTCTCAGTCTCAACAGGATACCATTCCGAGACGTAGTCCCAGTGCGGACGTGTCAACTCCTCAATAGCAATATGCAACTCGGTGTAGTTCTGTTCTTTCGCTTTTGTGATCACACTATTGAGGTTAATGGAAACCTCTCCGCCGGTATGACCTTCATCATCTATCTCCCATAAGTCATACTCGTTGATGAGTTCCACTGTGCCGATCTCGTTTACGCAAATCCAATCAGGCGCTATTGTACCATAGTAATATTTGTTATCAGAGGGATCAGTAGCCCGATAGGCCTTGATTATACTCGATTTACCGGGCTTGCGCGAATACACATGCACCACATACTTGCGGTTCGCTCCTACACCCAGACTGAATTTGTCGTAGAATGTAAGGTTGTTGGTCTGCGGGTCGAAAGAATGATACCATGTGTAATGACCTACTTCCGGCACGGCATCCACCATACGGTAGTTGAAACTGTCCGCCCAAACATTGCCGGTCAGTAATGCTGCGAACAGAAAAAGAAAAATTTTTTTCATAATTGTATTGTTTTTGTTGTTTATCTCATTTCTGCGCCTTGCGCGTTATAGGTTTTGCCGTTGCGCTCGATGTAGAGGACGCCGTCGCGGAGGACCTTATTCGTCATTCGTAATTCGTCATTCGTAATTTGCTCGATGCCTTGCGGATCGGCTTCTGTGACGGTAGCGGTAGTGGTATGGAAGGTAGCGAGCGTCTGGGTGTCGTTCTGGGCAAGAATAGTGATGTTATAGTTCTTGCCGTACTCCAGACCGTTGACACGGAGCTTCCATGCTTCTCCTTCTTCATACAACTCGTTCATCGGTGCGCGCGAAGGTGCCCTGCGGGTATAAGAGGTAACATGACCTTGGGTATCTATCGTCAGTTCCATTTCGAAACTACCATCCTCGGCTGTCAGGGTGACGACATAGACGGTAGCGCCTTCTACTTGGAGCCAGTTGATATAGAGCGAGTTCTCGCCGTCGGATTGGGCCGAGACCTCTACACCCGCCTCCACATACGTCGTCTTAGCTTTGAAAGCCCAGAGGTTGTGTATTCCCCAAGCAGGGTCGTCCTTGAACTCCTGCAGCATAAAATCCCATACATAGACATACCGGTCGTTCGCTATCAAAGCGTCCTCTCCCAAACTCGGTACGAAGGTTGCCGCACAGGTGATCTCCGTCAGTTTGTTGGTGAAAGCAAAAGCATTAGCACCTATCGTCACGAGCGTTGCCGGCAGATAAGCTTCCTCCATATTGCTGGCGAAAGCAAAGTTGGCGGCGCCGATAGCTGTGATTCCTTCGCCTACTACCAGCTCTGTTATCTGCGAGATATATTGTGACCATGGCTGCTCCTGATAGGTTGTGTAATCCGGCATGGAGCCTTGACCGGTGATGGTCAGTTTGCCGTCTCCGGACATCTTCCATTTCAGTCCGTTGCCGAAAGTGCCTTCGTCGATAGCCGGAAGAGCACGGATGTTAAAGACACCCCAGCCGCCCTCGATATAATTCGGGATGCTGCCGTCATAGACATACAGATCCACTCCGCTCGGATCAAAACCGAAAGTCTGGTCATCTCGGAAATCAATGCCGTTGTCGTAATCCGGTGCATAATGGGATTTCATGATCAGCATCTTAAGGCCCGTGCAGCCAATGAAAGGAAGGAAATGCTGGCCCTCCGCTGCATAGTCGGCAGAAGAGAAACCGATGCTGCCTAAGGTAGAGGGGAAGGTGATTTTCTCGATATTATGGCAACTGACGAAAGCGCCGGTACCGATTGCGGATACGCCTTCTTCGACAATCACTTCCTTGATCTCGTCCTTCGCAGCGAAAGGCGAGTAGATAGGGTTGTCGAGCGTCAACTCGCCGCCCCATTCGGGAGCGTCATCGGCGCTGGAGATGGTCAGAACGCCTGTCTCGGCCTCAAATGTCCAGTTGCACGTACCGGTTTTGCCCGAAGCTGGCAACTCGGCGAACATTACGGATGCGCAGCAGAGGGCTGCGATAAAGAGGAAAAGTTTTCTCATTGTATCAATAAATTTGGATTAATAAAAAATTGGATATAGCGTGTATAATACCGTCTGCGCCGTGTATGTATTAAAAAACACGGTGCAAAAATACTGCTTTTTCCTCAAATAGCAGTCATCAAAATCAATCAAAAAAACAGCAAAATCAATCAAAATGCAGTTAGAAGATACTAATCTGCAGCCGTTTTGCTCTGTTCCCGCCATTTTGCGGGTGTCATACCGGTATCGTGCTGGAATGCACGGATGAAAGAATTGGTCTCCTTATAGCCGCATTGCATAGCAATCTCTTTGACAGAGAGCGAGGAAGCGGATAGCAGATCTTTGGCTTTGTTGATCTGTATGACGCGGATAAAGGTTTTGGGAGAGCCGTTCGTGGCGGCAAGCATCCTCCGGCGGAAGGTGGAAACCGACATACATAAGGACTCTGCGACATCGTCCACATTGAGGTCTCCGGTATTCAGATGGCTGGTGACATACTCAACGACGCGGGCAAGAAGCAGTTCGTCGTCGCCGTCGGCAATCTGTGCCGCTTCGTCCTTGTCTGCCTGGGCTTTCTCCGAGTTTCCGACCATTTGCTTCACGCGTTCCGCCCGGCGCAGTTTCTCCACCTCCATTAGCAATTCGTTGAAATGCTCTACCTGCTTCTTATGTCTGCGGATGTAAACCAGATAGGAAATGATTGCCAGAATAACGAAGAAAATACATATGACGGCAATAGTGACAGTCGTCCGGATACGCTGTTTGCGGTTGATTTGCTGGAGGATATCGTTCTCCATCTCGGCTGCAAACTGGGACAGATTGGCGTTTGTCTCCCTGTCGTAGATCGAATCGCGCAGGTGCTCAAACCGGTCTCCGTGCTCCAATGCCGCCTCCGGATCTATCCCTCGGAGCGTCTCGCGCAGACCCTTGCGCGTGTGTGCCTCGTTATAGATATCGTGCTGCGCCATGAAAATCGGCAGGGCTTTGTAGTAATAATCCGCCCCTTCCCGATTCCGTCCTGTGACGTAGAGCAAGTCGCCCATCTGGTTGTAGGCGATCGCCAGCGAATGGTAGTTGCCGGAAGCCTCTATCACGGGGATGGCTTCCATAAGCGCTTTTTCCGCCTCGCCGTACCGCTCCATGACAATGAGTGCCGCGGCCCGCTGGGTCTGCCGGATCGCCGCTTTGTCTGCGCGACCCAGTTTGTTCTCAATCTCCCATGCTCTCGTGGCATACTCCAATGTCAGCTGGGGTTTCCCTTTATGCTGATAGACCTCGGAAGCCATGCCGTAAATAACCGCTTTGCGGGGCCAATTGTCGGTTTCCTCGATATAATCGATCGCCTGGAGAATATATTTCTCCGCCTCGTCAGGCTGGCGCATGGACATATATATACCTGCGAGTGTGTTATATGAAGAGGCGATATTATTCGGGTCTCCGCTCTCTATATCCAGTTTGTTGCACCGTTTGGCATAGACGGCGGCTTTGTCGAAAGCGCCGAGACGCACATAGACCAACCCGAGGAGCGAAGCGCAGTCCGCCTCCATGGTCTTGTCGCCGATAGCTTCGCATAACGGAAGCGCCCTCTGGCCGTAATGCGCAGAGAGCTGAAAATCCTGGGCGTCATAATAATACTCCCCCGCCCAATACCACACCAAAGCGCATAAAGAGTCATGAGACATGTTCTCCCGGATAACAATAGGCTCGTCCAGAAACTCCTCTTCCTCCAATGCGGAGAAAAAGAGCGCGGCATTAGATGCGCTGGCCGTTTTGTTGAAGGCCGCAAGCGATGCCTCTGCTTCCGCCGCCCGGGCGGAACAGAAAAACAACAAAAGTGCGATAAAAATGATTGAGCGTTTCATGGCGTTCAATTTTGGCTGCAAAATTACAACTTTTTTTTGAAATATCAATCATCATTTTCGGTCAAATAATAATCAAATACGTTCAAAGTGCATAATTTTACTACTATTTTGCTCCAAAATTGATTAATTCGGTCATAAAAAAAGACCATCGCTTGCCTCTTTTATCCTTGCATGGCTTGTAGCCTGTTCTGCATCTCGAGCATCTCGTCGCGGAGTCGCGCTGCGATATCGAAGTCTGTCGCCTTGGCTGCCGCTAACATCTGCTTGCGTTTGGCGTCGATTGCTTTCTCCAGAGCCTTGGCGTCCATCTTCTGCCATTCTGCCGTCTGCCAACTCTCGCGGATAGCAGCCTCTACGCGGCGCTTCTCCTCCTCGGGATCATGATAGAGTCCTGCGAGAGCGGAGGTATTGATCTCTTTCTTGATAGGCGTAGGAGTGATCCCGTGCTCTGCGTTGTATCGCATCTGGATAGCCCGCCGGCGGTTCGTCTCGTTGATAGTAGCCTGCATGGCGGGAGTGATCTTGTCGCCGTAGAGAACCGCTTTGCCGTTCACATGGCGGGCGGCGCGTCCTACGGTTTGGGTCAGACTCCGCTGGTCGCGCAGGAAACCCGTCTTGTCTGCATCGAGAATAGCCACCAGACTTACCTCCGGCAGATCCAACCCTTCACGCAGCAGGTTGACACCTACCAGCACGTCGTATTCGCCGCGACGCAGATCCTCCATGATCTTGACGCGTTCGATCGTGTCGATGTCCGAGTGGATATAGGCGGATTTGATGCGGTATTTGCGGAGATATTCGTCTAACTCCTCTGCCATCCGTTTGGTCAGGGTCGTCACTAAACACCGTTCGTTTCTGTGAATCCGGAATTTAATCTCGTCCATCAGGTCATCCACCTGGTTCTCCGTCGGTCTTACTTCGATCTCGGGATCTAATAGTCCTGTAGGCCGGATCAGCTGGTCAATGACGATTCCTTCGCTCCGCTCCAACTCGTATTCGTCCGGCGTGGCGGAGACATAGATCGTCTGACCCGTCTTGGCTTCGAACTCATCGAACTTCAGCGGTCGGTTGTCACGGGCTGCCGGCAGACGGAATCCGTAAGTGACAAGGTTGTCTTTCCGGGCTTTGTCGCCTCCGTACATACCCCGTATCTGCGGCACGGTCACATGGCTCTCGTCGATGACAAGCAGCATGTCTTGCGGAAAATAATCCAGCAGACAGTAAGGCGGTGTACCTTCTTTGCGGCCGTCAAAATAACGGCTGTAGTTCTCTACGCCCGAGCAGTAACCGAGTTCGTCCAGCATCTCCAGATCGTATTTGACGCGCTCTTCGATACGCTTGGCATACAGCTCTTCGCCCAGGTCGATGAAATATTCTATCTGTTTCGCCAGATCGGCCTTGATCTGTTCTTTCGCTGCGGCAATCCGTTCTGCGGAGGTCAGGAAGATCGTCGCCGGAGAGAGGTTGTAGTGCTCAAACTCCTCCAATACTTGCCCGCTGATCGGGTCTATCGTCAGGATGGCGTCTATCTCGTTGCCGAAAAACTCAATCCGGACGATATAGTCGGCATAGGCGAGCGCGATATCGATCGTGTCGCCTTTCACGCGGAATCGCCCGCGCGCTAACTCTATATCATTGCGCACGTATTGGGCGGCAACGAGCTGCTTGAGCAGCGTGTCCATCGGAATAACCTCACCCCGCTTCAGCTCAATGACGTTCGCTGTGAAATCCTGCGGGCTGCCCAGACCGTAGATACAACTGACGGAGGAGACAATGATGACGTCCTTCCGCCCGCTCAGCAGCGCCGCTACGGCAGAGAGACGCAGCCGGTCTATCTCTTCGTTGATACTCAGGTCCTTCTCGATATACAGGTCGGTGGAAGGGATATATGCCTCGGGCTGGTAGTAGTCGTAATAGGAAACGAAATACTCCACCGCATTATGCGGGAAGAAAGCCTTCATCTCCGAGTACAACTGCGCCGCCAGCGTCTTGTTGTGACTCATGATGAGAGTGGGGCGGTTGACCTCCTTGATCACGTTCGCGATCGTGAACGTCTTGCCGCTTCCGGTCACGCCGAGCAATACCTGCGCTTCCGCGCCGGCATTCAGACCATCCACCAGCGCCTTGATCGCTTGCGGCTGATCACCCGTAGGCTTATATGGAGATTCAAGTTTGAACATCTTTTTAAAAATAAATCCAAGCGCTAACGAAGTGCACTTGGATTTAAAGCGTAGGACAAAACGTAGCGCCATTGAGCGGCTATGCCGCGAGTCGCGCGAGTCTTAGTCTAAGCTCACTTAACGCGACGCTCTTGGATGCGGGCTTTCTTACCCGTACGCTCGCGGAGGTAATACAGTTTAGCACGACGTACTTTACCGTACTTGTTCACCGTGATGCTTTCGATGAAGGGGCTGTCCATCGGGAAGATACGCTCTACACCTACGTTGCCGCTCATCTTACGAACCGTGAAGCGCTTCTTCTCGCCGCTACCGTGGATGCAGATTACATCGCCGCGGAACTCCTGAACACGCTCTTTGTTACCTTCTTTGATACGGTATCCTACCGTGATCTGGTCGCCTGCCTTGAATGCAGGGAACTCTTTCTTCTCGCCGGCAAATGCTTGCTCGGCTACTTTCATTAAATCCATTTCGTTTCTTTTTTTATGGATTTCAACAATACACATCGGGCATTTACTACTATTCGGTCGAACCTAATTCAATCGCCAGAGGCACGATATGTGCTCTTTCGACGGGGAAAAAGCGTGCAAAGATACTGCTTTTTTTTGATATGGCAAAATTTTTGTGGGAAAAAATGAAAAAATAATGTTTTTATTTGCGTATGTGCAAATTTTAGAGTAAATTTGCGCCGCGAATAGTACGCATATATGAAGCGCGTGTTGTATATATTGGGAGTTCTTGCTACCGCCTTGCTGTTGGTGGGCGGAGTGGTCGTGGCTGCTTTGTCGAGCGACAAAGTGGAGACGGCGGCTGTGCAGTTGGCCGCGGCGGAGTTCTCTCGCGCGCTCGGCACGAAGGCGCAAGTGGGCGCGGTGGAATACCGTTTTCCCGCCCGGCTGACCATACGGGATATATATCTGGCGGATCAGCAGGGAGACACGATGGCGTTTGTAGGCGAAGCGTTCGCCCATTTCTCTCCACTGGCGCTCCGGGACGGCGAGATACGCTTCTCCCATGTGCGGCTGAAGGATGTGGTGGCGGATGTGCACCGTCTGCCGGACAGCACCTGGAATTACCAATTCCTCGTGGATGCCTTCCGTTCGGAAGAGCAGAAGAAGACCGATCCGATGCGCAGTATTATCGCTGTCAAGGATGTGCAGTTGGATAATATCCGTCTGCGATATGAAGATTACGAAGCGCTTATCGCGCATGCCGATATGGACCTCCATCGTCTCTCGTCCGAGATGCTGGATGCGGAGATCACGGAGCTCGCCGGTACGATCACTCGCCGCTCATCCCTCTTCCCTCCTTCCTTGCCGTTCACGGCAGAGGATCTGGATGCGCATGTGATCCTGACGGACAGCTTGCTCTCCGTGCCTACGTTGCGTGCGCGCTTGCCGCAGTCCCGTCTGGCGCTGAGCGAGATAGCCTTGCGCCTGCCTCTGGACTCCGCTGCGCTGAACGCACCGTTTCATATCGATGCGCAGTTGGTGCCTGCGGAGATATCGCTTTTCGTCCCGGCCCTCAAGACGCTCAAACGGCCTCTGGGCTTGACCGGTGCCATGAGCGGTTCCCTGGACTCGGTTGCTTTCGGCAATATGGTGCTGCGCTATAACGGCAAATCCGTGTTGGAGGGTGACGTGGCGGCTGTTGGACTGCCGGATATGTCTAATCCGTATCTGCGGGCGAACCTGACGGAGGTGCATACCAATGCGGCGCAACTGCAGGATTTCCTCTCGCAGTTATACGGACGGCCTATCCGTCTGCCGCAGGAGGTGCACCGGCTGGGTGATATCCATTATCGCGGTCTGGCGCAGGGACGGCTGCATGACCTGACTCTCCATGGCGCTTTCCGTACAGCTCTCGGTGCAATCTCTACCGACGGCACCTTCCGTTCCGATTCGCTGTTCGAACATATGGTTTACGACGCACGGGTAGTGGGACGCAATTTCCGCTTGGGCAGGATGCTCGACGCACCCAAACTGCAGACCGTGACCCTCGATCTCTCCTCCAAGGGACGTATCGACGAGGGTAAACTATACGGCGACGTCAAAGCCCATGTGCGGCAGTTTACCTATAATAACTATACCTATGCCGACCTGCATATAGACGGTAAGATAGAGCCGCGGCGCTACCAGGGTAAGTTTGATATAGATGACCCGCATCTGAGTATGGCGTTTGACGGAGTGGTCAATCTGCGAGAGCGGGATCCGGAGGTGAATTTCAATCTTCTCTGCCGCCATTTCGATACAGCACCCCTCTCGGTGAAGACACCGCTCCGTACCTCCTTCGCTTTGGCGGTGGATATGAATGGCAAGCGGGTGGATGAGATATCCGGATATATGGTGCTGGATTCGCTTTTCCTGGCTACGCCGAAGGACTCGGCTTTGATGACCCAGATGACGCTGCTCGTCTCTGCTGATGCCACGAATAGCAAGGCGATCACCCTCCGCTCGGATTATCTCTCGGCGCAGCTGGACGGTATCTTCCGCTATGCGGATATAGTGCCGGCTTTCATCGCTATGGCGCATCATTATCTGCCGGCGGCGGTGGATGCACCGAAGCAGAAATGGCAGCCCGTCTCTTTCCGTCTGCAAGCGGACGGGTCGGAACTAAGCCGCGTACAACGCCTGTTTGACGCACCTTTCCGGCTCTCGGATGCTCCTTCGTTGTATATGGAGGCGGACCTCCATCCGCTGGATATGGCTCATTCGCCGCTCTCGTTCGCTTTCTCCGCTTCCGGTGCGGAGGTAGGAGGCAAGGCGATACAGAATATATCCGTCTTGATGAATACGCCCGCCGATGCATTGACATTGGATGTGTTGGCCGAGGCGGACAGTCTCCGTACGGCGCTGGCGTGCCGGGCTTTCCGCGATACGCTGATGACCGATATCTCCTTCTCTTCCTCTATCAGCCAGCCGGAGGAGACGGACGAACCGCAGACGCTGCGCGAGAAACAGCTGGCGATGCTGAAAGAACAGCGGGCGGGCTCCTATGGCGGAGATCTGCATTTCATGACCCATTTCGCGCGGTATAACGCCGCTCCGCTGATTGACCTCTATTGCCTGCCGGGCACGGTCACTCTCCGCGATTCGGTTTATACGCTCGGCGAGAGCCGGATCACGTATTGCGCGGCGGACACGGCGCTGTCGATCGAGCATTTCCTCTTCGAGGGTGCCGGCCAGCATCTCTATGCGCACGGTGTAGGTTCGCGCAGGGCGGACGATGTGCTGACGGTCGATATGCAGAAGATTGACGCTTCTTACGTAGTGCCGTTCCTCCTGCCGCAGAAGACCATTATGTTCAACGGTCTGCTGACCGGCAGCGCGGATATCACCTCGCTCTTCCGCCGCCCGAGAGTAGATACACAGATACACATCGACGATATGGGATTGAATAACTGTATCTTCGGTCCTGCCGAAGTGGATCTGCATATAGCCGATTCGCTGGGCTTCCATGCCGATGTGTTCAAACCTCATATGCCGGGTGTGAAACGCGTTAACCTGGACGGCAAGGCGCTCTTTGACGGATCCGGCAAATGGGAACTGGATATGACGACGGACTCTGTGCCGCTGGATTTTATCAACCATTGGACGAATACCGTCCTGCGCGATCTGGACGGCTACGGCACGGGTAGAGTAGTGGTAGGCGGCGAGCAAGCGATGGTCTATGTGCTCATCCGCCAGCAGGCGAACGATGCGCATCTGACGCTCCCCTGGACCGGAGCGCGCTATACGATTGACTCTGACTCAATTCTCATGGATTCGACGGCGATCATCTTCCCTGACGTCCATCTCACGGACGACGAGGGACATCCTGTGCGGGTGAAAGGCGCAATCCATCATGAGCAGTTCCATGATTTCGTCCTGGCGCTGCATGTGGATTGCAAGGATGCGCTCGTCTTCGACGCCGACGACCCGGGCGAGATGCTGCGGGGCAAAGTGTATGCTACCGGCCATGTGGATGTCACGGGACATGAGTCGAATATCGTCGTCGCTGCCGATGCGCGGACGTCGAAGAATAGCCATTTCCGACTCTCGCTCGATAATGCCTCTTCGGCGTACGAGTCCTCTTTCGTCCATTTCCTATCCGCCGGAGACACGCTGCAGATCAATCCCGAGGATACGATCCATCATACGATCGAGACTGCCCGTCCGGAGCGGTGCCTCGTCAAACTGAATCTGGATATCAACCCCATGCTGCTCTTCCAACTCGTCTTGGGTGAACGCAATGGCGATATGATCCAGGCACGGGGAACAGGTGCGCTCCAGCTGACTTATGACACCAGTACCGGCGACGTCTCGCTGCTCGGTACGTATGACATGGACCAGGGTACCCTCTCTTATACCATCGGCAATGTGATACGTAAGGAGTTCACGGTAGGCGAAGGATCCAAGATCATCTTCTCCGGTGACCCCGCTAACCCACAACTGGATGTGACCGCCAAATACAGGGTGACGGCGAATCTGCGGGATCTGTTCGGCGAAGATGCGGCGCAACTGGCTACCTCGCGGTCGAATATACCCGTCCTCACCTGCCTGCATATGACCGGTACGCTCAATAACCCGATTCTCTCCTTCTCGCTGGAGTTCCCGCTTTCGGATCAGAATATCCAGCAGCAGGTTCGTCAGATCATCAATACCGATGAGATGCTGATGAGGCAGGTGATCTACTTGCTGGTCTTCGGTCGGTTCTTCACGCCCGATTATATGAATACCCAGTATGCCACGACGCTGAACTCCACCTATTCGCTGCTGTCCTCAACCGTCACGGGCCAGATCAACGCCTGGCTCTCCAAACTGACGAACATACTGACGCTCGGTGTCGCTATCCGTACGGACGGAGAAGGCGCTTCGGCGAGTCAGGAATATGAGGCGCAGTTCCAGCTCCAACCGGTGGATCGCTTGGTTATCAACGGCAATGTGGGATACCGCTATAATGATATCTCCAACCAGCCTTTCTTCGGTGATCTGGATGTCGAGGTCTTGCTGACCGAAGACGGCCAGCTGCGGCTTAAGGGCTACACCCACACCGTGGACAAATATTCCCTCCGCCAGGCTTCTACGATCCAGGGCGTCGGCCTCGTCTGGAAAATCGATTTCTAAACACTATACACATACACCCAAAAAGAGCAGCACCTTGTGATGCTGCTCTTTCTAGTTAAACCAGTTTTTCTGGTTTTGTCTGGTTAATGCTTCTCCGGTCTCGGACCTCTGCGCTCGGGGCGCGGGCCTCTGTCGCCGCGTGCTCCGTCGCGATCGCCCCGCTCGGGACGAGGACCGCGAGCAGGACGCTCCGGCTCTACATAACCTTCGGGTTTCTCCTTCAGTGCCTTGGCGCTCAGACGGAATTTACCGGTCTTCGGGTCGATCTCCAGCAGTTTGATGCGGATATGGTCGCCTTCCTTGATGCCGGTCTCTTCCATCGTCTCATAGCGCTTCCAGTCGATCTCGCTGATATGCAGCAGACCTTCCTTGCCCGGCATGAACTCTACGAAGCAGCCGTACGGCATCAGGCTCTTAACGACAGAGTCGTATTCCTCACCGATCTCCGGCAGCGCTACGATAGCTTTGATCTTCGCAATAGCGGCAGCCATCTGCTCGCCGTTGTTGGATGCTACCTCTACCTTGCCGCCCTTCTCGTCTTCGTCGATCGAGATCACAGCGCCGGTCTCAGCCTGAATACCTTGGATAATCTTACCGCCCGGGCCTATCACAGCGCCGATCATATCCTTCGGGATATAGAAACTGGTGATACGCGGAGCGTGAGGCTTGAGGTCTGCACGTGGTGCCGGCATGCACTCTAATATCTTATTAAGGATATACATGCGCGCCTCATGTGCCTGCGCGAGCGCGTTCTCTAATATCTCATAGCTCAGACCGTCAACCTTGATATCCATCTGGCAGGCGGTCAGACCGTCTACCGTACCGGTGGTCTTGAAATCCATGTCGCCCAGGTGGTCCTCGTCGCCGAGGATATCACTCAGGATAGCGTAGTTCTTACCCTGGTTCTCCGAGATCAGACCCATCGCGATACCGCTGACAGGCTTCTTCATCGGCACACCGGCATCCATCAGAGCCAGCGTTCCGGCGCAAACGGTAGCCATAGAGCTCGAACCGTTGGACTCCAGGATATCACTTACAACGCGTACGGTGTACGGGAAATCTTCCGGAATCATGTTCTTCAGCGCGCGGCAAGCTAAGTTACCGTGACCGATCTCGCGACGGCCTACACCGCGCTGAGCCTTTGCCTCACCCGTCGAGAACGGCGGGAAGTTATAATGCAGCAGGAATTTGTCGGTGCCTTGGATCAGAGCCTCGTCAACGATCTTCTCGTCGCGGCTGGTACCGAGGGTAACGGTACTCAGCGATTGAGTCTCGCCGCGGGTGAAGATACTGCTTCCGTGAGGGCCGGGCAGATAACCTACCTCGCACCAGATAGGACGGATCTCCGTCGTCTTACGGCCGTCGAGACGCTTGCCCTCGTCGAGCACGGCGCGACGCATTGCCTCTTTCTCTACATCGTGATAATAGCGGTCAACCAGCGCTGCTACTTCGTCGATATCGATACCGAGTGCCTCTGCACGGGAAGCCATATAGTCGGCTTTCTCTGCTTTGAAATCCTCGCAGATCTGGCTGAACATCTCCTCGCGGTGATGTTTGTCGGTGTCGGCTGCTGTAGCCTGAGCGTAAGCGCGGGCATAGCTGTAGTCGTGTACTGCCTGCTTCAGCTCCTCGTCGTTCACCTCGTGGCAGTACTCGCGCTTGGTCTCTTTGCCGTAAGCCTTCATCATCTCGTCGATAGCCAGACACTGCGGCTTGATTGCTTCGTGCGCAGCCTTGATAGCCTCTAACATTACAGACTCAGGTACCTCTTTCATCTCGCCTTCTACCATCATGATGTTGTCGTACGTAGCGGCTACCATCAACTCGAGGTCAGCGTGCTCGCATTGCTCGAAGGTAGGGTTGATCACCATCTTGCCGTCCACGCGTGCTACGCGAACTTCGCTCACCGGACCCTCGAAAGGAATGTCAGAGCAAGCTAATGCAGCACCTGCAGCCAGACCGGCAATCGACTCCGGCATGTCAATGCCGTCAGCCGAATACATCGTTACGTTAACGAAGGTCTCTGCGTGATAGTTGGAAGGGAAGAGGGGACGAAGGGCACGGTCGATCAGACGTGCAATCAGGATCTCATAATCCGATGCTTTGCCCTCGCGGCGGGTAAAACCGCCCGGGAAGCGTCCTGCTGACGCAAATTTCTCTTTGTACTCTACGGTCAGCGGCATGAAATCGGTGCCGGGTACCGCATCTTTGGCGGAGCAGACAGTTGCCAGAATCATCGTGTTGCCGAGCGTTGCCATCACAGCACCGTCTGCCTGTTTGGCCAGCTTGCCTGTCTCCAGTTTGATTACTCGTCCGTCGGGGAGAGCAATCTCTTTTGTTACAATATTCATCTGTTTTTTCGTCATTTGCGGTCGCCGTTTGCGACCAAATTATTGATATATAATTTCTTGATACTCAAAAAATCGTGCAAAGGTACAAAAAAAATCCCACATAAGCAAATATATGTGAGATTTTTTTGTTTTTTGCAG
>OCTX012062142.1_pt1 | contig 14592 bp, 9 predicted proteins | sample 1539691 | NCBI WGS metagenome assembly OCTX01 (sample SAMN02144231, study PRJEB22623) | gut metagenome | biome: sheep rumen | host: Ovis aries | place: New Zealand | reverse complement strand
AGCGGGCTTCGTGAAGCTGTAGACATACTCGTTGGTGATGTCGGGTTCCTCGCTGACTACATTTTCTACAGCCACGATGTTTGTAGTAGAAATAGCGAGCCAGCACTTCACCTTGTAGCCTAGGAGGGCAGCAGTAGAGGAGGTAGTGAGCGTCACCGTAGGCATGGTGATGTCGTTGCCGCCGTCATACACATAGAATCCGCTGGCAGGATTGGTACAAGCCGTGCCGCCGCTGACAGAAAGCAGGCCAGTGGCATTAACAGGGTTTCCACTGCCGTCCACTACAAAGAAACGGGCATACTTCACACCCGTAGTGGTCATGCTCGACCAGCCAAGGGTAACGCTCGTAGCCGTGCGGGAGGAAAGCTCCTGAGAGATGGGAGTGCTGCTCGCAATTGTTCCATCGTACTCGAAATGTGCTGTGGAAGGAATAATAAAGATGTAGCGGAGTTTCATAACGGGCGTACCCGATGTGTAATCATCTGTAGCCTCAAAGATAAGCCTATAGCCCTGGTAGTCATCAAACGTGCCGGAAGAGGGAACAAAAACACGAGCACGGCAAAGCGCCTGCTCAACAAACCAACTATTTGTCCGACCCTCATTTGTAGTATACGCGATATTATCAGTTATACCCCAACTATAAGCTTCATAATTTCCATTATTGTTTCTTGGTGCTATAGCCCACATTCCAGAAGAAGGATTGCTAAGTTGAAGATTCTGAATGTTGCCAGATGCATCGGTAACATACCAACGTCCATACCAACTGCTGGCCATTTGACCTGCCGATTTCCCAAAAAAGCTGAGAATTTGGTTACAGTACTGGCTGTTGTTGTCAATCACATAATCAGTTTCTGTGAGTATACTTTCATCAAGTTCAAAAGTCTGCTCATAGATAGGATAGGTGAACGTATAAGTATACTCCTCTTGCCACTTCGGCTCTTGCGTCAGGGGAGTGGAGCCATCGCTCGGCGTGGCGGTGGAGATGTTGTTGGACAGAAGGCAGACAATCTGATAATTCAAGAAATTACCTGCCCCAGCATTGAGCGTGACGCTGATGTTAGAGAGAGTAAGGTCGTTGCCACTGTCAAATACATACACGCCATTCTTTACATTTGTTCCAGCCGCCGTAGCAGCTGTGCCACCATAGTTAACTGACAGCAAGCCCGTAGGGTCAACGGCATTGCCTGAAGCATTTGCCAGATAGACGCGGGCATATTTAACGCCCGTCAGCTTTGCCCCTGAGAGGTTGATAGTCTTGGATGCCAAGTCTCTTGCTATCTCCTCGCTGCCGGAAGTGGTTGCGCAGCCTGTTACAGCCTCGTTGATGAAGGCATCTGAAGTCCCCTCTTTAAATAAAGATATTTTCGTTACATACTGAAGGTAGCCAGTTCCAACAATTAGACCATTTTCAGTCGTTACTGTTTGTACAAAGTTATCTATTAAGTCTGTTATTGGAATGTTATAACAATTTTCAGATGCAAGATAATACCGGCCTTGAGGAATCGCATTCAAATTTTCCCCTTTGATTAAAGGTGTCTTTCCCCAACCTGTGTGGAAATGATTTAGGCCATTGTCTGTTGTATATACTCGCAGACTACTATAACTATTAAAGTCTGAAGGGAATTTGTCTCCTCCAATTGTAATTTGTTGATTATGCTCATTGCCGGTCCACAAATTCACCTCTTGTGCCGCAGCTCTGCTCCCCCACCCCATGAGGAGTGCGAGTACGAGGAGGGCCCGGCAGGCGAGGGCTGTCGTGGCTGTTGTGGTTTTAGCGAACCTGTGCTTTTGCCGCCCTGCCAGCGGGTCGGCGGTAGCGGTGCTTTGCACTTCGCTGTTGTTTATCTTAAAAATCTGTTTCATGACTTATATTTTTTTCTATCGTTAATTCACTGTCTTACTGAGCAGGAGGCGGGACTTCCCGAACTTGTAAGGATTCCTTACATACTCATGGATATAACGCCGAAAGCCCGGCAGGCAGGGCCTGTCGGGCTATGGGGGTTGTCAGTATGTCTTTGTCCAGTTCCCGGTGAACTGGTTGTTGTCAGTGTCTTCATATCTTTTCTTCTTTCTTTCCTGTTGAACATATATGTGGTTCTTCCCCGGCCTCCGCCGGGGTGACGTGAATTTTTATTGTGACTGAAACGAATGCGCGTAATGCGCGTAATTGCTCCACAAATGAAAATAATATTATGCCCATTACGGGATAAATTATGCGTATTACGGTAATTCGTTTCTTTTTTTTGCCTTCGGCGAACACGAATTTTCATGAATTACTCATGAATTACTCATGAAATATTATTATATGGAACATTACATGGGTCATTACATGTGGATTACATGTGGCGTCGCAGACAAGAATCTTTTTTTGGCCTTCGGCGAACACGAATTTCCATGAATGGCCCACGAATTACTCATGAATTATTATATGGAACATTACATGGGTCATTACATGTGTATTATATGTAGCGTCGCAGACAAGAATCTTTTTTTGGCCTTCGGCGAACACGAATTTCCATGAATGGCCCACGAATTACTCATGAATTATTATTTATGGCAAATTCGTGTTTAATTTGCGATAATTCGTGTAGCGTCGCAGACAAGAATTCCTTTGTGTGGGACTGAAAAGAATTAGCAAGAATTAGAAAGAATTCTGTTCAAGAATTAGAAAAAAAATTATTTGTAATTGTTGGATGTCATTCTTTCTCATTCTTCGTAATTCTTTTCTTCCCGACCATTAATTTGAAACGAATGCGCGTAATGCGCGTAATTGCTACCATAAATTTTCATAATATATTATGCCCATTACGAGATAAATTATGCGTATTACGGTAATTCGTTTCTTTTTTTGCCTTCGGCGAACACGAATTACCGTGAATGGCCCACGAATTACTCATGAATTATTATTTATGGAACATTACATGGGGCATTACATGTGGATTACATGTAGCGTCGCAGACAAGAATCTTTTTTGGCCTTCGGCGAACACGAATTACCGTGAATGGCCCACGAATTACTCATTAATTATTATTTATGGTAAATTCGTGTTTAATTCGCGGTAATTCTTGCGTCCCGTTGGTAGCAAGCGGCGAAACCGAGCGCATGTGGCGTCGCAGACAAGAATCCATTCATGTGGCCTAAAAAGGTTTGCAGTGATAACCTTTTTCAGGTTGCAGCCACGTTTTGTACCACCTAAAACGGTGGCCTTGTACCACTTTTTCGTGTTGTTGCGGTTTGTATCATCATGTCAAAGAACGACGGCTGTTAGTTGATGGCATTACTTTGTTAACGTCTACACATCGGCTGCCGCGTGGCCTGTCGGTGTATGTGGAGTGAACACTGTATGGCTGTGGACTAAATGACCATCGTTGTTTGACGGTGTTCTCTTTTGGCAGCGATCAGTGAATGAAACGGTCGTATCAGTGACAGCTGTGCAGGCGGCGTGGGCCGCGGGCGGTGCTGCGGGCGTAGAGCACCTGGTCCTTGTCGAGGATCATCAGCACGCCGGCCTTCAGCAGGCGGTTTGTACCGTTGCCACGGTTCAGGGTTACGGTGAACTCGTGGTAGATGCTCTTGTCTTTCGTCATTGCATAGCTGGCGGCATTACAGTATTCTCCGCCGGCCACTTCGGGGTCTTCGATATAGCCGAAGATGAAGGGGGGATAGGTACCGTCGCCCTTCGGGCTCCACCGTGGCGAGCTGGTGTTGGGGTACCAGACGGGCACGCCCCCTACCTCATCACCATCGACGGTGACGGGGGTGGACTCTATGCGGTAGAACTCGCCCGTGCCCTGCGTGGTGGCGGTGTTGCCAGAGGGCAGCGGGGTGCCGTTCAGCTCGGTGTAGGTCTTCCAGGAGCTGGGGAAGTCAGTATTCAGCGTCCAGAAGGGCTTGCCTGTATCGGCAGGACCGAAGGGCACGCTCTCGCCGGTGCTGATTTTTGTGACGTATGGCACGAGGTGGAAGTGTCCGTAGTCGTGGAAGTTGATGGTGAAGCGTCCGTCCTCCTCCTTCACCGATGCGGGGTACACGCCGATGGCGGGGAAGTCGTAGGGTACGAGCTCCAGACGGTAGTCATCGAGGACGACGGGGATGATGCGGTAGTCGTTGCGGGCGATATAGTCCCACTTGCCATCGGTGTTGGTGTCATCGTCGGTGTTGGTGTCGGGACGGACATTGCTGTCGTCGATGAGGGCGAAGCGCTGGTCGAGGTGGGTGGTAGTGCTTCCGCCACCAGAGTTCGTGGTGGTCACCTCAGTCTCGATGGTGAGGGTGAAGCGCTGGAAGGCGTTGGCGGGCTTCTTCGTCTCGTTGATATAGAAGGTGTAGACCTTTGCAGCTGGGCTGTTGGCATCAGTATATGTAGCTGTTCCAACGGTCTGCTTGTCGGTGGGTACGGTATAGACGAAGTTGTCGGTGGCTGCTGTGGTGGCCACATTGGGCTGCAGGCCTCCGTGCGCGGTGACCTTCATGTTGTTCGGGCCGGCGGTGGCGTCGGCGGTGGTCCAGGCGGGCAACAGCTTCAGGTTGGCAGCGTTCTCGTTGTCAGTGGGGTTCTGGGTGACGTCGCTGAGCATGACGCTCTTCACCTTCACGTCAGCACCTGTCTCGTTGTAGAGGCGTATCTCCATCTTCGCGAGCATGCGGATGACGATGAGGTCTTTCTCGGTGTCACCGGCGGCGATGGTCAGCGGCTGCTTGTTGCTCATGGGGATGCCGTTGGAGGCAGAGGGCACGAAGTTATTGCCGTTGACGGCGAAGGTAGCGGCATCGATAGCGGCAATATCAGCAGCTGACAGCGTACTATTGACAGCAGGATTCTGCAGCGCCGTGGGCAGGTCTGTCTTTGCGATGTTGGCGAAGTTATAAGCGGTGTAACTGCCGGTGGCGAGGGTGACATTCTCCTCTACGACGTCAATTTCTGCATCATCCTGTGGCACCTCTGCCTTCTCCTTGACGAAGACCACCTTGTTCTGTGCGTCAACGATGACGACATACCAGTTGTACATCATCTCCGTGCGGTCCTTGGTGGCGTTCTTTGCATCGTTCCAGTTACCGTAGGTGCTGCCAGCGGCACGTGTGACGGCGGTGGCTTCGGGTGTGCCTATGCGGAGTGTGAGGGTGGCGACATCAGTACCATTGGGCTGCTCCTCAGCGATGTCGTCGGAGGAGCAGGCGGCAAGCAGGCCGACAAGGGCCAGCAGCATTACAGAATATGTTAGTCGTAAAACTTTCATCGTTACTTATTCTATTTCATTGGTATTCTTCTTAATTTTTCTGTTTTTACCTACAGCGCGGTTCCCTCACGGGGTGCGGACTGAAGGGGTTGCACACACACTGACTGACGGACAACACGGCGGTTTGTCAGTGGACCGGGGGAGGGCGCTCCGCGAATGATGCCGGGGGTTAACACCCCCGTCGGTATTCCGTCACCCCTTCGGGGTTTTGCTTCCGTCCTGACTGACCCGGGGGTTGCACCCCCGGCTGTACTCTGACGCCCCTTCGGGGCTTTGCAGCGCCGTGCAGTGTTCAGAGGTTACACTTTCTGCCTTATTACAGCAGGTTGTTCTGGCGCAGCCAGTTCTTTCCGCTCGGGGTGAGGCAGTAGAGCAGGAATATGATGCCAGGTACAGCAATCATAAAGAATGCAAGAATTACTCCCATAGTTCAATCCTCCAATTCCTTTTTGTTTGTTAATATCAATCCTACTATCAGTGTAGGCAAGACTATACTCATACCCCCGCTCGGTCGGATTTGCAATCCGACCGCTGCGAGTATAAGGATTTCTAATCCGACAATATCTTTTTTCGCATTACAAATGCTGATATTCAGTTCGGTCGGATTGCAAATCCGACCGAACGTCAGCCGGAGAATGGTGAGACGGCCAAATTTCCGTGCCTCTTTTTTCCTTTGTGTGTGTGCAGTATGTCAATGAGCGCTGGCGGCAGTGCCGCCTTGCTTGCAGCCTGGGCTGCGGGGTTATGCGGGTGCAGCGGTTGGGCTGCGGTGTTACATGTAGATGGGCGTGTGCTCAAAGCGATCCCAGTGCTTCACCTTGATAAGGAGCTTGATGCCCTCGTCGGTGATGCTCTCCACGCTGACGCGGTAGATATTGTTGCGCACGATGCCGAAGTTCATGGGAGGACCAGAAGTAGTGGCTCCATTGTAGTTTGCCTGCGTCCATTCGTCATTCAACTGTCCAAACTGGAAAGCCTTGTACGAGCCTTCAGCCTGTTCGCCCTGGTGGCGCAGGTAGGTGTAGTAGGTGCGCGTCTCGGCCTCTGCATCGGTGGTGCTGCTGGTGCGGTAATACTTGCCGATGAAGGCGAGGCCAGTTGCGTACTTCTTCAGTGGCGAGGTGGGCAGCAGGGTGTTCTCCTTCGGGTAGGCGATGATGATGTTTTCGCTGCCGCTGAGGGGGTAAGTCTGAGCCGAATTGGCCCTTGCCGTGGCCATGTTCTGCTTGTAGGGGCTGGCGCTCATGTCAGCGGCGAGACTACTGACGTAATAGACAGGCGTGTTGGCAGTACTCTTCGAAGCGGTCCTAGGATCAACGACATAGTTAGACGTGGTCTCGTCACCGAGATAGGTGGTGGTGAAACCGGTCTCCCAATTGCTCTGCACACGCTTGAAGAGGTACTCCTCGCCGTCATAGAGGTTGAAGGGCACCACGTCGGTGATGACGAACTTATAGCCATCGCTGACGTTGTACTCATAGCCCTGAACGGTAGTGGTAACACCCTCGGTGGTTGTGGTACGGTCAACGTAGGTGCCACCTGTGGTATGGAAGTCGATACGTGCTGCCATGCGCTCGATGAAGAGGCAGTCCTTAACTTCGTAGCAGAAAGCCTCGGTGCCGCCTACCGTTTTTTTCTGCGGGTTTTTAAACTCGATTTCCGCGTCATGCTCAGTAGTGATGAGGAAGTTCTGAGCATCAACGGGGTTGTGAGAGTTGTCGCGGATGGCGTATGGCAGACTCGAATAGGCATAGTCACGGACGGTGCTGATGGAGGTTCCTTTGGGGAAGGTGCTCTCGAAGTTCATGTTGGCAATGATCAGCACATGATATTTTTTGCTGAGGTCAAAGGAGCCAGCTTCAATCTTCTGGTCGCCGGTAGTATAAACGGCCTCGGAGTGGGTTACGCCGTGAGAGTAACGGTCTTCATCATCGACAACCATGTTGTAGCCGGTTGTGCCCCGTGGGTCAGTCCGTTCGTTGGTGACTGGATAATACTTGATAAAGTCAACCGTGGCATCACCGTCGCTGAGGCCCGTTGCGCTCTCGCTCTCATAGAGTATGACGGTGATACCGCTGACCAGGTTCTCGCGCTTGAAGGCTGCCTCTCGCCCGTCGCCATACTCTCCGCCCTGCGGTGCGCGGGTAGCGGCATCGGCCTCTCCCCCACGCACGGTGAGGGTGAAGTTGATGTAGTTGGCGGCCGGCTTTGTAGGCTCGGCTTCTATTTCGTAGTCGTCCGTCACCCAGCTGCACGAGGCCAGCAGCAGCGGCGTGGCTGCTGTGAGCAGCGCCGTGGCGAGCCTGGTGGCCAGATGGGATGTATTCTTACGGATGAACATTATATTAGTTAGGAGTTAAAGGAGTTAAAGGAGTTAAAGGAGTTAAAGACGTTAGTCGTATTCCTTAGGTACTTACTGCAGCTTGACGTACTGCAAGCGCATGACCCATGGCAGGTCGTGCACGCAGATGGCGAGGTAGCAGCCCTCCTGCCAGCGTCCGTTCTTGAGGAAGAGCTCGAGGCGGTAGTCATACTCGCGGTCGAGGTACTCCTGCGGCTGGTAGTTGAGGATCTCGTAAGCCATGCGTCCCTGACAGAGGATGTAGGGCAGGTTGAAGAGGACGATGACCTCTCCTGTGTCGCGCTTGCGGATGGCGAGGACGGCATGCTTGCCGCCGATGCCGTTGTAGCGCAGGCGGTTGAAGGCGATGTCGTAGTGTGCCGAGTAGTCGGCATTGGTCTCTCCGTCGCTCTCCACCACGTAGGTCCACTGTGCGTAGGGGCGGTAGACGAGGCTGTCCTGACCCTCTACGACGTTGTTGTTGCAGTCGAGGAGGACATTATCATCGAGGATGGTGATGTCATAGTCCTCGTGGCTGACCTGCTCGGGGTTGTCAATTTCGCGGAGAGAGAGGTTCAGGTTCTTCGTGTCGCGGATGAGGCTGACGGTGCAGTAGGCGGGTACGCCCTGCTCGAGGTAGATGTCGTCGATGGCGTTGCTGGTGAAGGATCCGTCGGGAAGCTGGCTGAATGTGGCCTGTGGCATGGTGCGGTCGGTGTTCTGCAGCATGCAGAGGGTGTGCCACAGGGTGTCGAGGGGGAGTGCATAGGGCACGCCCATGAGCGGGGCACGGGTGGCAGGCTCAGCGGGGAAACCGCTGAGAGCGGGACTGGTGGTGCGGGCACCTTCGGGCTGCGTGCGGAGGCGCACCTGCAGGTCGGTGAGGGCGCTGCCGATGGTGAGCGAGGGCAACAGGTGGGAGTGGGTCTGCGACATGTCGCGCTGCATGGCGAGGGCACGCAGATGGTAGCGGTGGCCGGGGGCCAGCTCATCCTCGGTGAAATGGCAGTAGAAGCCGTAGAGGGCGAGCTGCGAGCCGTCGACCTTGCGCTCGGCGACGAGGCGGTCCTGCTCGTCGTAGACGTAGAGCTGCAGGCTTCCCACGTGGTCCTTGAACATGTCAGCACGCTGGATGTTGTAGTCGTAGACGAAGTTGACATAGAGGCCGGTGGGACAGTCGCTCAGATCCTCGGTCATCATGTCGCAGGCGGTGAACGTCAGTGCGGCAAGGATGGCCATCAGCCCAGTCTTCAGTTTCAGTCTTTTCATATAGTAGTTCTTTTTTTGTTTTCGTTCTCTTTACTTCGTTGGCAGCAAAGACACAACGCAGGGGAAGCGGTTGCTGCCGGTGCACACACAAGAAACAGGGATATTCTTTTTTAACATGAATGAGCAGGAATGGACATGAATTTCTCATGAATGACTGCTGCAACATGAATGAGCATTTTCTGCCTGGTTGTGTGTGCAATATATCAATGATCGCTGTGCGGTCGAGGTTATTTCGCTTTTAGTGGATGCCTTGCGAGGCATCGGTGGTTGTGGCTGTTGTGCCACTGTGGTTTTTTTGCCCCCCTTGTTGGCAGTGGAGGGAGGTTGTTGTCGGATTACAAATCCTTATACTCGCGGACGGCGGATTCTTGGACAAGCCAAGCGTCACCCTTCGGGATGCCGAGCGGCAAATCCGCCAGAGCGGGTTGTGTCAGTGTTTTTAAAAGTAGTGGCCGCCCCGCCGCCTCATTGCAGAGGGGCGGCCACTGAGAGTGTTACAGGATTAAAAATCCTTATGCTCGCGGCGGGCGGAAGGGAATTCCACCCATGCGGGAGGTCAGATTAGAACTGAACGCTCTGCTGACGGAGCACCCAAGGCAGGATGTGCACGTGGACGGAGATGAAGTTCTCAATCTCGTCATCGGGAGTGTCAGGAGTAGTGGTCGAGGGATCAACGGGCTCTGCGTCGCCAATCTTACCAATCTTGTCAATGCTCAGCTTGTACCAGTTGTCGCGGACGACACCATAGCGACCGAGGAAGCGGCTCTGAGCCTTTGCAATCTGTTCAGCTGTGGGAGACGCAGCCTTGAGAACGCCATAGTAAATCTCGTTGACGCCATCGCCACCACCAGCAACATACTCCTTTGAAGCATCCCACGGAGTCTCATAGTCGCCGAAGTGCTTGATGCGCACGTTGTAGTAGGAAACGCCACCCTTGTAGAAGTTCAGCAGCACTGCGTCAGCAAACTCCTTCTTGGTAGCTGCGGGATCCTTATACATTGCGGCAGCAATTGCAGTTTCAAGAGTAGCCTTTTTAGCAGCCTCATCACCCTTATTAAATGCTGTATAGGCGGTGCCATTAACAGTATAGTCAAGAGCAACAGTGAATTCAACACCTGTGGTTCCCTTTGAAGGCTCGGTAGCCGTCAGCGTCAGGCCAGACTTCACATCCGTGAGAGGCTGATTCTTAGAGACCTCATTGCGGAGATCGGTCAGTGCCTGAGCCACATCGTTGTCACCCTTCAGGTAGTTCTCGATGAAATCGAGAGCCTTCTGCAGGCCAGTCTTTGCGGGTGCATCAGCGGTAGCCTCAGTGTCAATATACATGGTCTGGCCACCCTTGCCAACGGTATAGAATCCCTTGGTGCCATCACCAATCTTAACCTTCAGAGTCACCATGGTGGTGTTCTGCCAGGTCTGGTGCTTCACGTCGAAGGTATTCTCAGTGGTATAGGCGTGCTTGTCTGCACCAACCTGAATCCAAGGACGCTCCTCAGAAGCAACGACATTCTGCAGCTCGGCATCCTTATCATACTGTAAGTCCTGTGCGAAGTAGGTGCGATAGCCAGTGGTATGAGTAACAGTAGAACCTGCGGGCAGAGAGGGATTGAACTTATAGAGGCTTACGAAACGATACTTGTTGGTAGTGCCAGTGAAGAAATCGTTGTAATAAGGTCCCCAGTCCTCAGCTTTAGCACCATCATTGTTGATGTGACGAGTGTTGTAGTACTTGGGCTCGTTGTTGATGACCTGCCAACCTTCAATGGCAACGTCAAGACCATTGAGTTTCTTTCCATCGCTGGTACGGGCGTCCTCAACGGTGATCTTCACAGCAGCGCGCTCCACATAGACACAAGCGGCGGGATTACCCTCGGCCTCGGTTATGCTTCCATAGATTTTACTGTTGTCCAGAGGAACCAGAGTAGAATACTTGGCGCTTGCAGGAGCATTTTCACCACCGGGAACGTTGCAGATGGGAGAGTTGGTCATCAGCAGACCGGTCTCATAAATATTCTTGGCAGCGGCGATGTCAGCACCAATAGATGTGAACTGCATGTCGCTGAAATCCTTGAACGTAGTCACATCCTTTGTGGGGGCAGTAATCTGACCGTTGTGGTTGACGATAACATAAGCAAAGTATTTGTTATCTTTGTCAGCCTTCATCTGCGAAGCCAGCTCGTTGGAGATGAGGGTAGCCTTGTTGTAGGTAGAGGTGATGTTTGTCTCGCTCACACCTGTCTGGACACCCCACTTGTCGGGATCGATACCACCCTGCTTGTCAGGATCAAAGGTGTTACCGAGAGACACCTTGTCAACGAATGTAGCAGCCTCGTCAGGATTAGCAGTGCTGTTCTTGTCGAGCTTGAAGATGTAGAGTGTAGCATTCTTCACGGCGAACTCATCCTCAGTACCGTTGCTGAGTTCGTCATTGGCACGAGTGGTGTTGTCAGCCGAGGGGAGCTGCAACGACAGGCCGATGAAACCACCGTCCTTGAACTCAGTCGGGTTAACGACCTGAGCCACCTCGTCCTTCTCCGAGCAAGCAGCGAGGAAGAGTCCTGCTGCAGCCATTGCGAATAAACTTAGTTTTTTCATAAACTTTTTTGTTTTTTGAAAGTTAATAATGAGTTAATTAATTAATTTGTTGTTTTCGTTTTTTACGATTATACTATTCTTTTCCGGTTTTGCGGTGCAAAGTTATGTTATTTCTTTTTATTATACTATTGTGCAGGTTTACATTGCTTTTTGTTTTTGTCTCATTTTGCAATGAGACGAACAGCAAAGGTTCTGCTACAAACTTGATATTCTTCATGCCGCTGTGCCTTTTTCCGATTTTTCGCATTACAAATGCTTATACTCGGTGCAGCCGGATTTCAAATCCGTCTGAGCGACATGAGCGAGAGTCGGCGCCACAGGTGTGGCGCAGGGGATCAAAGCGCCTGCCGCTTCTGTCGTCTTTCATTTATCAGTGTCCATATCAGGAATCCGAAGGAAACGATGGCCACTAATGACAAGAAATATATTGCTCCCATATCTAAATCGTTTTATAGCTCTTATTATAATAGTGATATCCTAAGTAAAACAGGAATACGCAGGAAATCGTTCCTATGACATTCAAGAGCGTCGGGCTGTCTGTCTCTTCAAACAAGCCTCCTATCAGTACACCTCCAAACACCAAATTACCTAAGGTGATGAAGTGTTCTCCCATCTTTTTATACAGGCTCCTTTTTCTTATCAGCTCATTCTTTTTATCCTCTCCGACAGCCTCCAGTTGTTTATTAAGCTGTGGTTGAAGGCGTTGTTTGCTTTTCCCTCTTCGAGCTGACATTGTCACATCATTTTTAGCACATGTGCCGCCGGCGGTTTAGCGGCTGAGGAGTGTGATGGCCTCGCGGTTGCGTGTGACGTCAAGTCCTTGTGCTGCGGCGTTGTCGAGGTGCTGTGCTGCCTGCTGGTACTGCTTGCGTAGTATGCAGAGCACGGCACGTGCGTTCTCGGCTGCGGCTCCGTTGCCGGCATGTGTGAGCAGCGTCTCTGCCTTCAGCTGGTCGCCCTGCTGGAGTGCGACGTTAGCCAGGTTGACGGCTGCTGCCTCTGCCTCGGGGTAGTAGTTGAGGGCCGTCTGCATGCAGCGGTTGTACTCGTCGCTGAAGGGCTGCATGGTCTGTGCCACGCGCCAGAACTCGTGGAGTGAGAGCTGGTGGGGCTTGGTGCGGTAGATCTGCAGGCACTCCTCGTCGGTATTGAAGGTGCGGACGCGGAAGGTGATCTCGTAGTCGGAGCGGCGCAGCCAGGGGTAGATGGTCTTCAGCAGGTACTGGTACTCCTGTGGGTAGAGGCGCTTGATGCGTGCCTCGGTGGCGTCGGCGGTACGTGCAATGACGTTCTCCTCCTGGAGCAGCAGGTTGCGGATGATGTCGAGGATCTGGTCGCGGTGGGGCAGCTCCACGGTGTTCATCTTCTCCACAGCCTCGCGCAGACCTATCCAGTTCTCAGGCGTTGCCTCTGCGGGTGCGAAGACGCTCTTCGGCAGCTGGTACTTGGCTGCCACCCAGTTCGTCAGGCTCTGTGCACGGTTGGTGGCGAGCATGGTGTTGTGGGTGTACGGGCTCTCAGGCGATGCCCAGCCGTGTATCATGATGCGCTCGACGGTGATGTTGGGGTCGGCGACCATGATGTCGAGGGTGTCGGTGATCTTACGCAGCTCTGTGGCGTTGGTCATATAGTCGGGCTTCATCTCCCAGCGGTCAACTACGAAGTTGATGAATGCCGTTCCGTGCAGCTCCTGTGCGCGCTTCTCGGGTGTGGGTTCCTGGTTGGCGAGTGCGATGAGATCGAGGGGGTTCAGCTCCTTGAGGTTTCCCAGGTGTACGAGCTCGTTGCTCATGGGGTTTCCGCATCCGCAGAGGTCGCACTCGAGGAGCACCTCTGCCGTCTGGTGCCAGGGCTCTCGGGGGATGGCATCGGTATAGCTGTATGACTGTGGCTTTCCGTTGTGGCGTCGCATGGCCACGAAGTTGTCGGCGTAGAGCTTGTCCATGCCGTCGCGCTGGAAGACGATGTCCTGCCGGCGCCCGCTGACGATGATGGTCTTCATGCGCTGCACCTGTGTGCTGTCAGCCGAGCGGAGCACCGGCGTGAAGGCGCGGTAGCGGTTGGAGGGCACGCGGAGTGAGTCGAGCACGAGGTCGAGTGTGACGACGGTGCGGTCGGCAGCCGGTGTGACGGTGACGTTCTTCGCGCGTACACTATTTATAATGCTCTGGTCCTCGAGCAGCTGCGTTCCTGTCTGTGCTGCAGCTGTGAGTGTGGTGGCCAGGAGTAGGGCTATGATGGTGGTTTTACGTTGCATAATGAGTAATTAGTAATGAGTAATTAGTAATTATCAGAACATATACATGAGTGACAGGGCGAGCTTGGTGGGCCCGAAGTAGAGCTTGTGTCCGTCCTCGAGCTTCTTTCCGCACTCTCCGCACTGGAATTTCTGATAGTCGATGTATGCAGCACCGAGTCCTACGGAGCCTTCAAAGTTCCAGTGCTTTGAGAGTATCCACTGATAGCCGTAAGCGATGCCGCCGCCTGCGAACCATCCCTCGAAGCGGTGGTCGCGCAGCTCCTTCCAGTAGCCGAAGGGCAGCTTGACATTGGCGGCGTTGTATTCTCCTCCGAAGGCGTGTATGCCCACGAAGCTGCCGTTGAACCGGTGGCAAAACCAGTATCGGTATTCGGGATTGACGATCCAGTGCTTGAGGAACTTACGGTCGGCTCCATGGTTGAACTTCCAGGGATTGAGCCCATAGAAGGCCTGCAGCGTGTGCTTCTTTCCGACGCCGATTTCAAGCCCCAGGTTGGGTGTGGTGGTGGCATCGTAGAGCAGGTTGGTCTTCAGCGCCACCTGCTGCGCTCTTGCAGCTTGTGTTCCCAGGCCAAGGAAGGCTATCAGAACAGCAATGAACAAATGCATTCTCAGTCGCATGCTAAGTTACTTTTATAAAAGGTTGTTAATAAACGTACGTCTTGATATATGTGCAAATCGTTTGCAAAATTACAATATTTTACGAGAGATTGTATCACCAGAAGGTGATATTTAAATGTTTTTAAAGAAGAAGATGATGGCATTAACATTTGTTAGACAAAAGAGGGCGGGAGAACAGTGACGAAAAAGAACAGCGAGGGGATGATGGGGGCGATGGGAGGGGCGAAGGGAGGCGAGGGGGCGATGACATCGCCCCGAAACGGAAGAAG
>OCTX012023963.1_pt1 | contig 14592 bp, 14 predicted proteins | sample 1539691 | NCBI WGS metagenome assembly OCTX01 (sample SAMN02144231, study PRJEB22623) | gut metagenome | biome: sheep rumen | host: Ovis aries | place: New Zealand | reverse complement strand
AATTCAGCGTATCAGATATGGACGGCGACGGCAAGCCTGAGCTTATCTCACGTATAATCGCAGCTGCTCCTGAGAGCAGAATGACTGTGATATACGGAGTGAATGGAAACGGAAGTCTGTATAAAAAGCTGAGCTGCTCTGCTGACGTTACATTCTACAGCAATGGTATAGTCAAGGCTGAGTATGAGAGTCAGAGCCGTCCGGGCGGCGACTTCAAAGCTTTCGAGCTCTATCAGCCGGACGGTGCAGGAAAATACAAGAAGATAGGTACAGTTGAAGCTCTTGACAAGGCTGAGGTTGAAAGATATGCACAGGAAGCTGCGGAAGCAGGTCTTGAAGCTCCTTTTACATATCCTGAGGAAGCTGATACAAGCGGTTCCGGAAAAGTATATTACATGATGCCTGACGGTGTTACGGAAGTACTTCCGCTCGACTATACAGAGTATGAGAACTGGGTATCTCAGTATATAAGCGGCGGTACTGTTGACCCGGGATTTGTAAAAGTCAACAGCAATAATATAAATAAACTTAAATAATATCAGGAGATAATGATGAAAAAGCTCATAGCATTAATGTGTTTTACAGCTTTGCTTTGCGGATGCAGCAATTCAAAGAGCAGCAGCGAAGAGAGCTCTTCTGAATCTAAAGATATTGCTCCGGTAACTGAAGCTGCTTCGGTAGTTTCAGATGATGAGTATGAAAAGAATGCCGCTGATGAAAGCTGGCGTGAAGTATACAAGGAAAAAGTGCTTAGTCTCAAGGATAGTCCGGAGTATAAAGAAAACATCTATTTTTCGGTATATGATATAAATAACGACGGCTGTCCGGAGCTTATCGTGAATACCAAAAACGATAATGACATGAAGAGTCAGATCTTTCAGTGTGAAGACGGCAAACTTGTAAATGTTGCGGAATATGACACTTCTTTATGGTGCGTGAATGAAAATGGCGTCTTGCTGCGGTTTGGCTATGACGAAAAAGCTGATGAGAATTATACGGACTATATCTCATCCGGAAATAATTACAATACGATACTTTCTGCACGCAACGCATTCAAATTGGTCGACAACAAAGAAGAGTACACTTACTTTATCGACGGCGAAGAAGTTGATGAGGATGAATATAACTCTAAGACCGGCAGTCTTGGTGAGGGATTCACTAAGGAACTCGGATTTGATTTCGCCCTTAATGATAAGGAGATAAATGCAGTATTTGATAAAAACGTCGGCTATGAAAAAGCCTATGCCGCTTATCTTTCAAGTGTACAGGACAAAGGCTTCGAGGAAGGCATCGCATTTTCATTACTGGATATAAATGACGATGATGTTCCGGAACTTTTCATAAGTGACGGTGTGTCGCCTTTTTCAAGCGTTATAATGCTGACTTATGACGACGGTCTGAGAGCTATCGGTAAATTTGGCAGCTACGGCAGTATAAGCTTTGATAAGAATACTAAAGTGATACATACAAGCAATAAGAGTATGGGATATACCTCCGGAGCCTGCATAACTCTTACTAAACGTAATAAATTGCAGCTCGACCTCAATTATATGGAGAATTCCGGTGCTGTTGAGTCTGACGGCAGCGAGGATGAGGTGTTCTATAAAATGAACGGTGTCAAAATCAGCAAGGACGATTACTACAACACCATCGATAAGTATACGACTAATGAGCAGTATTCTCTCGGACGTGATAATGATCTTAGCGATGAAAGCGTAAAAGCTCTTGAAGAGGGCAAGTATAAGACCCCTGAGCTGTTTGATCCGGAAACAGTGACCGAACCTGTTCAGTCATATGATTACAGTCAATTACAAGAGTAATTTGATGTTCACTATATAATTAATTTTAAGGAGTAACCTACAATGGATATTATAGAAATGACAAGAGAGCTCGGAAAGGCTCTCCAGAACGACGACAGATTTATCGCTTACACCCTCGCAAAGCAGGCAAATGACAACGACAAGGAGCTCAATGATGACATTGAGAAGTTCAGCAAGCTCCGTCAGGACCTCACAACTGCTATGAGTGCAGAGGATAAGGACACAGACCTCATCAAGCAGCTCGATGAGGACATAAAGTCAACTTATCAGAAGATAATGAGCAATAAGAACATGATAGTTTTCCAGTCAGCTCAGACTGCTCTTGAAAACCTCGTTACAAATATCAACCAGATAATCTCTATGTGTGCTAACGGTGAGGATCCTGAGACTTGTCAGCCTCCTACAGGCGGATGCTCGGGAAGCTGTGCTACCTGCGGCGGATGCGGCTGATAAAAAGGAGATATAAAATGCCGGGTATTGATTGCCTCGGCTTGACCGACAAATATTTTGTCATATAAATTTTCAACTCACGAAAGGAGTATCGAGTACATGGAGATCGACAGAAGTAAAATTTCTCCCATGATGCAGCAATACCTTGAAGTTAAGGATAAGTATAAGGACTGTGTCCTGTTTTTCCGGTTGGGAGACTTTTACGAGATGTTCTTTGACGATGCGGTCGTAGTGTCAAAGGCACTTGAACTTACCCTCACGGGCAGAGACTGCGGACTTGAAGAGCGTGCTCCCATGTGCGGAGTACCCTATCATGCAGCTGATATGTACATCAAGCGGCTTATCGACCTCGGATTCAAGGTCGCTGTGTGTGAGCAGCTCACTGACCCTGCGGAGACAAAGGGAATAGTAGTAAGGGACGTAATACGTGTTGTAACACCCGGAACGCTCACAGAGACCAGTATGCTCGATGACGGCAGAAATAACTATATTTGCAGCATTTTCTATGACGAGAACGAAAAGACCTGCGGAGTGGCTTCTGCTGATATATCAACAGGTGAGGCAGCACTGAGCTTCTATGAGGGCAAGGACATGGAGTCCGGCATAATCAACGAGATTTCACGCTGTCAGCCGGCTGAGATAATTTTCCCTGAGAGCTTTCTTGCTCTGAAAAATGTTGCTGACTTTATAAAGATAAGACTTAAATGTGCAGTCACACTCAGGGATGCGGTGTGCTTTTCACCGTCAGAAAAGAGAGCGGCGACTGCAAACGTGTTCGGAGCTTCTTCAATGGCTGAACTCGGTATCAGCGAGGACGGTGCAGACTGTGCGGCAGTATGCGGTCTTTTCGACTATATAAACGATACCCAGAAAACCTCCGTTTCACGTTTTACTTCTATAGATATACTCAACGGCGAAGCCTATATGGGTCTTGACCTCAATGCAAGACGCAATCTTGAACTCACTGAGACTTTACGCAGCAAAGAGAAAAAAGGCTCGCTGTTATGGGTGCTCGACTCCACAAAGACTTCAATGGGAAGAAGACTTCTCAAAAACTGGATAGAACAGCCGCTTAAAAGTCCGGCAAGGATAATCGAGCGACTTGATGCTGTCGAGGCACTCACAAGGAAAAGCGTTGTGCTCGGAGATATGGAGGAGCTTCTCGACAGAGTGTATGACCTTGAAAGACTTATGACAAAGGTCATGTACAAGAGTGCAAATCCCCGTGACCTGAGGTCGCTTTCTGCAACAGCTATGCAGCTCCCTGCACTTAAAGCGGAGCTTGAAAAGCTCTCGGACTCAAAGCTGCTCGCAAAGTATAACAGCGAAATATCAACTCTTGACGAGATAGTCCGTCTTGTGGAGAATGCAATAATAGAAGAACCGCCAATATCCGTAAAGGACGGCGGAGTCATAAAGGACGGCTTCAATGAAGAGCTTGACGGTCTGCGTCACATAATGAACAACGGCAAGAGCATCATCGACGAGATAGAACAGCGTGAAAAGGAAGCTACCGGAATAAAGAACCTGAAAATAGGCTTCAACAGAGTTTTTGGCTACTATCTCGAAGTCACACGCTCTTACTATGACCTCATTCCGGAAGGCTGGATTCGTAAACAGACTCTTGCAAACGCTGAGCGATTTATAACTGAGGAACTGAAAAATGCCGAGAACGCTATACTCGGTGCAAAGGACAAGGCTCTTGCTCTGGAAGCAGATATTTTCTCTGAAGTAAGAGACTTCCTTGCAACTAAGCTTGAAGCGGTACAGAAAACAGCTTCGGCGGTCGCAGCAGTTGATGTGCTCTGCTCGTTTGCAGATGTTGCACTGAAAAATCAGTACGTAAAGCCTGACATCACCATAGACGGTGCTGTCGACATAAAAGCCGGCAGACATCCTGTTGTTGAGCTTATGCTTCAGGACGAGATGTTTGTGCCGAATGATGTTTACATCGATACAAAGTCAGACAGGATGTCCATAATAACAGGACCTAATATGTCTGGTAAATCCACATATATGAGACAAACTGCACTTATAGTCCTCATGGCACAGATAGGAAGCTTTGTTCCGGCTGACTCAGCAAGGATATCAGTCGTGGATAAGATATTCACCCGTGTCGGAGCTTCCGATGACCTTACTGCCGGACAGTCCACATTTATGGTGGAGATGAGTGAAGTTTCGGATATACTCAAAAATGCAACTCCAAATAGTCTTGTAATACTCGACGAGGTCGGCAGAGGTACTTCCACTTTCGACGGAGTAAGCATCGCAAGAGCAGTTGCGGAGCATATCTGCAATTCCAGAAAGCTTGGCTGCAAAACACTCTTTGCTACTCACTATCATGAGCTTATCGGACTTGAAAATGAACTTGAAGGAGTAAAAAATTATAGTATAGCCGTTAACAAGCACGGCGGAACTATACGATTCCTCAGAAAGATAGTCCGTGGCGGAGTTGACGAGAGCTACGGAGTAGATGTTGCAAAGCTTGCCGGACTTCCTTCAAAGGTAGTCAGCCGTGCAAGAGAGCTTTTGGATGAAATGGAAAAAGCTCACAAGTCGGGCAGCAGTGTGCCGGTAAAGGAAGAGTCCGGACAGATGAGCTTCGGAGCAGTGAGCCGTGAGGATGCACTTGATATGCTCGAAAAGACCAACATTGATGAGCTTTCTGATGCTGAGTGCAGAGAATTATTAAAAGATATGCTGAAAGCAATACATAATGTCTGATATCATATATATGGAAACGGAGGAATAACAGATGCAGTATTTTTGTACTAAGGATGAATTGCACGGAACTGATTGTCATGAATTTTTTAAAGGAGAGTGGGATCAGCGGTTCTGGAATGACGAGTCTATTTACATATATGACGACGTTTTCAGAGATACCGGTCTGAGACATACGCTCAGTCTTTCACTTCCGGATTATTCCCCGTATGACCCTACAGAGATCTATCCCGATGACTGGGATATTATAAAAAAGAAAGCGGGTCCCGATGCGACCGGAGCTTTAGCTGAGGCTGACGAATGGGTCAGAGAAGCTTTTAAGGAATATGGAATGTTTACTATACTCGGTATCTGATTTTATAGAAAGGAGAAAAGCCAATGCCGCAGATAAATTTGCTGAGCAAGGAAGTTTCGGAGCTTATAGCCGCAGGCGAAGTCATCGAGCGTCCTTCCTCTGTCATAAAAGAGCTTGTTGAGAATTCTATTGATGCCGGAGCAAGACATATAGTTGTCGAGCTTAAAAACGGCGGAAGTACATATATGCGTGTCACAGATGACGGATGCGGTATGTCTTTTGAGGACGTCCCAAAGGCTTTTCTTCGTCACGCTACCAGCAAGATAAATCTTAAAGAGGACCTCGACAATATCCTTACTCTCGGTTTCCGTGGCGAAGCTCTTGCTTCTGTTGCGGCTGTATCAAGAGTGGAGCTGATGACAAAACAAAAGGATGAGGTCTACGGCACTCTTTATAATATAGAAGGCAGTGAGGAGAAGTCTCACGAAAAGGGAGGCTGTCCTGACGGCACGACTATTATTATCCGTGACCTTTTCTACAACGTCCCTGCAAGACAGAAGTTCATGAAAAAGGACGTTACCGAAGCTAATGCGGTAAGTCAGATACTTCAGAAAATAACGATGTCTCATCCCGATATAGCGTTCAAGTTCATACGTGATAACCGTGTGGATTTCAACTCCAGCGGTGACGGTGAACTCTTTTCGGCAGTATATGCTGTGTACGGACGTGATTTCGCCCGTGACCTCATTCCTGTTGAGTACGACTATAACGGAGTAAAAGTCAGCGGATTTACCGTGAAGCCTCTTTATTCCAAGAACAACAGGGCATTTCAGAATTTCTTCGTGAACGGACGATATGTCCGCACGAGACTTTGCTCGGCAGCACTTGAAAATGCCTATACAAATATGATAATGACGGGAAAATTCCCTGCCTGCGTGCTTATGCTGGAGCTCTCTCCGGCAGCTATGGACGTAAATATACATCCGACAAAGGCAGAAGTCCGTTTCACAGATGAAAAGACAGTTTCTGATGCTGTTTATTATGCGGTAAAGAACGCTCTTATGAACGACGGACTGATATATGAATTCGAGCTCAAACCACGTCCGGACTGGAATAAGCCTGTTCCGGAGCAGGAAGAAATTAAGCAGCAGGAGTTCATGTTTACTCCGGTGAAGGACATCGCAGAGACTGAGCGAAAACTCGCTCAGCAGGAACAGGAGTCCGGAATTGCTCCCATATCGGAGATAAAGACAGAACCTCTGACAGCTCCGCCGGTACATCATGCAGTCGACGAAAGACCGATAACTGTGGATGTTCCGCCTTCAAGAGCCTTTGACAGACCGGCAGCTCCGGTCAGCGAGATCAAGCCGGTCGCAGCAGAAGAGCCTGTCGAAACAGCGGAGCCAGTCAAAGCGGAAGTTCAGGCTGAGCCTGTGCCAGAGGAGAAACCTGCCGCAGTTGAGGGATTCAGGTATCTGAACAGCAATTCCTTTGTGCAAAAGGAGCTTCCTGAGGAGAAGCCGTCTGAACCGGTATCGGTGTGGACTGAGAAACCAAAGATCAAAGTCATCGGAGAAGCTTTCGGGGTATACATAATAGCTGAGATCGATGATAAACAAATGATAATGATAGATAAACACGCCGCTCATGAGCGGATAATATTCGAGAGACTGAAAAGCCGCAACTGCCGTCAGTACAGTCAGATGCTGATGCAGGGAGTAAAAGTTCTGCTTACAGCAGACGAGTTCAGTGCTCTTGAAGCTAATCAGGAACTTCTGGGAGATCTCGGATTTGAATTTGATTTTTCCCAGCGTCCATGTGTCGTGGCAACAGCAGTTCCAACGTTCATTATGGAGCTTGATATGGAGGAGATCATTTCAGAACTTGCGGAGAATTTCCGCCTTTGTCTGCATGATCCTCAGTCTCATGCTCTTGATGATATATTACATACTGTCGCTTGTAAATCTGCAATAAGGGGGAATGATAGAAATGATATCAAAGAATTGCAGTCATTGGCAGAACAGGTGTACTATGACGAGAGGATAAGGCATTGTCCTCATGGCAGACCGGTGATGTTCACCATGACGAAGTCGAATATTGAGCATCAGTTCGGAAGAACATAATCAATTTAATTTACTTGGAGGACATATATGCATATTCATTTAAGTGGTAAAGTAAAATTTGCAATAGTGACATTTATGATCGCTTTTATCGTAGTAATGAGTTTGTTTATATGGAAACCACACATCGTAAAAAGTAAAAACAGATATTTAAGAGCATTTTTTGTGTTCGCAATCGCATTTATTCCGGGAGTTATGGCGGCATCAATTTGTGCCGCAACTATAACGACTGTATGGAATAAATATTTCCCCTCTGAAACAGAAGAGATAGTTATGGAGGAGGAAGAAACAGAAGAAGAGGAGAATGATAAAAATATATTGATATAAGTGAGGGATCGGGAAAATGCATTATTGGACTTTAATGACTCTTTATAATGACAGGTATGACAACATCTGGGACGCTTTCCGTGCCGGAGATAATTCACTGAAGGCTATCGTGCTCATCTGTCTGGTGGCTATATTGCTTATAATCAGTGCTGTCAGTGCATCAAACCAAAAGAGTCGGGACGAAAAAGAGGAAAATGAGACAGTAATGGCAGGTATAAATACTGTCAGTGAAGAGAAAAGCGTAAATAATGACAAAAATGGGGCATATCTGAAATAGTCAGATCTTATAACAATCAGAATTTCAGTAATTATCACAGTAATATAAAGGAGGCTGGAGATAATAATGGCGGAACAAAAGAATAAACCCAGAGTGCTCGCTGTTGTCGGACCTACAGCCTCCGGCAAAACAGGTCTTGGAGTTGAGCTTGCAAAGCTCTATGGCGGAGAAGTTATCTCCGCCGACTCCATGCAGATATACAAAGGGATGGATATTGCCTCGGCAAAACCTACAGTTGCAGAGATGCAGGGCATACCTCATCATCTTATCGATTTTCTCGATAGAGGTGTGACCTTCAGTGCGGCAGATTATGTAAAACTTGCAAATGAAAAAATAAAGGATGTTCTCAGCAGAGGAAAATTGCCTGTCATAGTGGGCGGAACCGGTCTTTATATTGACTCTCTGCTGGAAAATGTAAAGTTTTCAGAAGGCGGCAGCGATGAAGCTTACCGTGAAAAGCTCAGAAAATATGCGGAAGAGAAGGGAAATGAAGCTCTTCATCAGATGCTTGCTGATGCTGACCCGGAAGCCGCTGCTGCCATACATCCGAATAACCTTGTGCGAGTTATAAGAGCACTGGAAGTGTGCCATGTTACAGGAAGAAAGTTCAGCGAATTAAAGGCTGAGAGCCGCAGTATAGAAAGTCCTTACGACAGCCTTATACTGGGACTTAATTATGAGGACAGAAGCGTCCTTTACGACCGCATCGACCGGCGTGTGGACATAATGGTGGAAAACGGACTTATCGATGAAGCAAGAGAGCTTTGGAACGAGAGCGGAATGGCTACAGCAGCCAATGCTATCGGCTTCAAAGAGTTTATTCCGTATTTCAGCGGAGAAGCTTCTCTTGAAGACTGCATAAGCAAAGTCAAGCAGGAAACTCGTCATTATGCTAAAAGACAGTTGACGTGGTTTAGGAAAAATCAACGGATTCAGTGGATTATTTTAGCTGAATTTGATAAATTGTATGAAATTTTAGAAAAATCTAAAAAATGTATAGCAAATTATTGGAAGATATGATATAATGTATTGTGTGTATTTCCGCATAAGTGCAGAAATGTTGGACATAAGTAATTTCAGATAGGAGAAGATGTATGAACAAGACGATCAATCTTCAGGACGTTTTCCTGAATCAATGCAGAAAAGACAGAATAATGGTTACAATAATTCTTACAAATGGTTTCCAGTTCAAGGGAATGGTAAGAGGATTCGACAGCTATGTTGCTATATTTGACTGCGAAGGAAAACAGCAGTTAGTATATAAACACGCTATCTCAACAATTATACCTGCAAGAGCAGTGTCTATACTCGACGCATCAGAAAAAAGCGAATAAGGTGATCTGAATGCACTTTACTAAATCGGAAGGCAGTGTCATGGTCAAGATATTGCGGAATATGGTGCTTGTCCTGTTCCTTGTGATAGCTGTCAGCATTGTTTATAACTTCCGCAACAGGGAAAGTGATACTGTAAGTGCTCTGATCTCGGAAGCTACTGCTTCGGTCGAGTTCAAGGGCGTTTTCATAAGGGATGAAACACCTATATCTGCAAAAGGCGGCGGAGTTCTGAATTATAAGATATCCGACGGCGGCAAGATCGGTAAAGGTACTGTCATCGCTCAGGTATATAACAGCGAAGAGCAGATAAGTATAAACCGTGAGATAGACAAGCTGAATAAAGAGCTTGATATCCTTAAAAAGATACAGAATCCGGGAACTCAGGAATCTGTACAGCCCGGAAGCCTTTCAGGTTCTATAGAGGAGAATTACAGGGATTTCATCCTGTGCCGTGACAGGCAGGATCACAGAGGTATAGATGCCGCTAAGGAGAATCTGCTCGTCCAGATGAGTACCTACCAGATAATTACCGGAGAGGTCAAGGATTTCAGCGAGGAGATAGCCTCAATAAATAGTCAGCTCGATGAGCTACGCCGCAGGTCTTCTGCTCCGGTAGACAGGGTAGTATCCGATACCTCTGCCTACTTTGTCAGCTATTGCGACGGCTATGAGGACAAGCTCAGCAGTAAGACTCTCGATAAGCTTACTATCGCTCAGATAAATGAGATAACAGATAATAAGGATGTCAGCGGCAGTAAAGTCGGAAAGCTCATAGACGGCTACTGCTGGTATCTCGCAGGTGTTGTTGATAACAGCAGAAAAGAATACCATATTGGTACTAATGTAAAAATAAAGATAGCTTCTTCTGCTGATGTGTTCGATGCCACTATATATGATATCCGTGATGAAGGCGATGCTTCAAACAGCATCATTATCCTTTCCTGCGATCAGTTCAGCTATGACCTCGTTCAGCACAGAACTGAAAAGGTAGAGCTTATACGTGGGGATTTCCGTGGACTTAAAGTTCCGAGAGAAGCTATAAGATTTATCGATTACAGCGATCTTCCCGACAGCGTCAAGGAAACAGGAAAAGAAAACGATGAGGATAAGTCCTATAAGGGCGTGTATATACGCAAGGGCGAACAGATAGAATTCAAGAAGATCGACGTTATCTATGAGGGCAGCGATTACGTTCTCTCTAAGATATATGAAGATGATAAAAGCTATCTTGCACTGTATGACGATATTTTGTTGGAAGGTGTTGATAACGGTGAGTGACGGATTCAGCTATATTGACGAGAATCTTCGCCGTATCAGGGACAATGTCTCTGAAGCTATGGATAAATACAGAAATGCCGGAGATATAGTACGCATCATGGCGGTAACAAAAACGGTTCCGCCGGAAGCTGTAAATCATGCTATCGGACTCGGCATCGATCTGCTTGGTGAAAACCGTGTGCAGGAATACCAGTCTAAAGCAGATAAATACGATAAAAGTGCAGAAGTGCAGTTTATCGGGCATTTACAGACAAATAAAGTAAAGTATATAATCGGTTCTGTCAGCATGATACAGTCGGTCGACAGCTTTAAGCTCGCTCAGGAGATAGACCGTATTTCAAAGAATAAAGGCCTTGTTACGGACGTTCTCTGTGAGGTGAACATCGGCGGTGAGGACTCTAAAAGCGGAGTAAGCCCGGATGCTCTCAAAGAGCTTATGGATCAGATTTCAGAACTTGAAAATATAAAGTTAAGAGGTCTTATGACTATCCCTCCTCCGTGGGACAGCGATCTGTTCCTTGGAAGAATGCAGGAACTCTATAATAAATATGCAGATGAAAAGTCTTTCGATGTGCTTTCTATGGGTATGACCCATGATTACGCAGAGGCGGTAAAATACGGCTCTACACTTGTACGTATCGGAACAGGTCTTTTCGGTGCAAGAGATTACAGCAAATAACTCACAGCGGATGCTGATAACAGCACGGAATATCCCGCATTTGTTCCGGTGCATAAATAGCAGAAATATAAAAATATAAACAGTGCGGAGAATGGAGTAAAAAATGAAACTATTCGAGAATATCAAGGAGTTCTTCTTCGCTCCTGAAGAAGACGATTTCGATCAGGCTGATGTGCCTGTACGCCACACAAGCAGCGAACATCAAAGCTTCCGTCCAGCAGACTCAGATGAAACTTCATCTTCTTCCGAAGGCTCTATCAGCAGCGGAAGCAACAGAAGAAATAAGGTCGTTAATATCCAGACTACTGCTCAGCTTCAGGTAGTACTCGTTAAGCCTTCTGCATTCACAGACGCAAAGCAGATCGCTGACCACCTCATCGCTAAGAAGACTGTTGTTCTTAACCTTGAAACTGCTTCTCCAGAGAATAAGAGAAGAATTATCGATTTCCTCGTTGGTGTGGCATATGCAAACGGCGGAAGCCTCAAGCCTGTAGCTAATCTCACATATATCATTACTCCATACAACGTTGGCTTCATCGGTGAAGACCTCGTTGGCGAGCTTGAAAATAACGGCGTATTCATCTGATGAACGAACCGGAGGATAAGCTCTTTTACGCAAAACTCAGCGATATGCTGAGCAGATGCGAAAGAGACTGCTGTGCTCAGTTCTCTTCATTCCTTGATGAGCGTCAGTGTGCTCTTGCCGAAGAGTGGTGCTCAAGGAACAGGGGAGAACTCTGCTCTGTGCTCTGGGGCGGGTATCCCGATGCAAGACGCAGGATGCTGGCGATATATCCGGAGTATTGTCAGGAATATATCCTCGATGAGTTCCCCATGCGGTGCGTGACCTTTTCGTTCCGCAAGGAGGATAAGCTCACTCATCGTGACCTTCTCGGCACTTTCATGGGAATGATGCTGAAAAGAGACACAATAGGCGATATTATCGTCACTGAGGGAGCTGCACAGACTTTTGTCACCGATGTAGCGGCAAAAGTCATAACAGGTTCTGTTTCAAAAGTCGGAAGAGTGGGCGTTAAAGTCAGCGATGACCGCCCCTTTGAACTTGAACTGAAACAGGAGTTTGAGGATATAAAGGGTACTGTTGCTTCAATGCGGCTCGACTGCATAGTCAGTCTTGCAGCAAAGGTGAGCCGTGAAAATGCCGCAAGGCTGATCCGCTCTGAAAAGGTCGATATAAACCACTTTACCGCTTCATCCGTTTCGGCGGAGCTCCGTGAAGGAGATGTGCTCTCTATAAGAGGAAGCGGAAGATTTATTTTGTCTGGTATTGACGGCGAAACGAAAAAAGGCCGTATACACATTAATCTTCGTAAATATATTTAGAGGTGAATTGAAATGATAACTTCAAAAGACGTAAGAAATAAAAGATTTGAAAAGGCTGCTTTCGGTTATAAACAGGAGGAAATTGATGAATTCTTCCAGCAGCTTGAGGCAGAGCTCGACGAAATGGAGAGAGAACGTGCTGAGGCTAACAATAAGATACAGGTTCTTGCTGATAAGGTAAGAGAGTATATGCGTGATGAGGACGCTCTCAAGGACGCTCTTCTCGGTGCTCAGAAGCAGGGACATCAGGTGATCAGCGAGGCTAACGAAAAGGCTGATCAGATCATCGCTGAGGCTCAGGCTAAGGCTGACGCTCTTGAGGATGAGGCTGTACGTCAGCACGCAGAGGCTATGGAGCGTAACCGTCAGGAGATCGCTAAGGAAAAAGAAGCTCTTATCGAAGCTCAGCAGCAGGTAGCTGATTTCAAGAAGAGCCTCTTCGATATGTATAAGAGCCACCTCGAACTTATTTCTTCTATGCCTGAAACATTCGATGATGTCGACGGTGCTGAGCCTCAGACAGCAGAGGAGATCGCTGCTGCTATCGCTTCAGAAGAAGAATAAACCGGAATCCTGCACCGGAAGGTGCGATATATAAGTCTAAATCGTTTGAAAGGAGGATCCCCTATAAGGTCGTTTACGGGGGATCATGGAAAAATGGCACAGGATTATAATAATACCTTAAATTTACCGAAAACCGAATTCCCTATGAGGGGAAATCTTCCTAAGAGAGAGCCTGAAACTCTCGAAAAATGGGAAAGTGAACGTCTGTATTATAAGATGATCGAGAAGAATAAGGGCAAGACCCCTTATGTTCTTCACGATGGACCGCCTTATGCTAACGGTGATATTCACCTTGGTCACGCTCTTAATAAGTCCCTCAAGGATTTTATCGTAAAGTATAAGAATATGAGCGGATTCTGTGCCCCATACGTTCCCGGCTGGGACACTCACGGACTTCCGATCGAGCTGAAAGCTATGAAAACTATCGGCGTTAAGGACGGTGCTATCCCGCCGACAGCTCTCAGAAAGCACTGCCGTGAGTATGCTATGACTCAGGTCGCAAACCAGATGAAAGGCTTCAAGAGGATCGGTTCTCTTGGAGATTATGATTATCCGTACCTCACCCTCCGCCCTGAATACGAAGCAAGACAGGTCGAAGTGTTCGGAGAAATGGCTAAGAGAGGCTATATGTACAAGGGATTAAAGCCGGTTTACTGGTGCCCTGACTGTAATACCGCTCTTGCTGAGGCTGAGATAGAGTATTCAAACGATCCTTGCTACTCTATCTATGTAAAATTCAATGTTACTGATGACAAGGGTATCTTCTCAGGTCTCGGTCTTGACCTCTCAAAGATATACTTCGTTATCTGGACTACTACAACTTGGACTATCCCGGGCAACCTTGCTATATGCCTCGGTCCTGAGTATAACTATACTCTCGTTCACGTTGGTGATGAGTACTACGTTATGGCTGAGGAGCTCGTGAAGACTACTATGGAGACTGCCGGTATCACTGAGTATACTACAGAACATATCTTCACAGGTGCTGAACTTGAAGGCATGAAGACTAAACATCCTCTCTATGACCGTCCGTCACCGATAATCGTCGGCGACCATGTAACTCTCGAAAGCGGTACAGGATGCGTTCATACAGCTCCTGGATACGGTGTAGAGGACTTTGAGGTCTGCAAGAAATATGATGACATCGGCATCATCGTATGTGTTGACGCAAAGGGCCGTCAGACTGCTGAAGCCGGCGAATTTGAAGGTCTTGACACTGACGAGGCTAACAAGGCTATCGCAGCTAAGCTCACAGAAGTAGGAGCTATGCTCGCTACTCAGAAGATCGTCCACCAGTATCCACACTGCTGGAGATGTAACAGTCCTATCATCTACAGAGCTACAGAGCAGTGGTTCTGCTCAGTAAATGGATTCAAGGACGA
>OCTX014575099.1_pt1 | contig 14604 bp, 16 predicted proteins | sample 1539691 | NCBI WGS metagenome assembly OCTX01 (sample SAMN02144231, study PRJEB22623) | gut metagenome | biome: sheep rumen | host: Ovis aries | place: New Zealand | reverse complement strand
GCCGCCGACCATAGAGGAGGAAGAATATCTGCCGCCGATATAGTCGTCCATGTAGAATGCGTCGAGATACATCGGGTTGTTCGCAAGCGGAGATGTCGCGCTTGTAACAGCGATCATATGCTTCGCAGGATCAAGACCTGCTTTTTTGATCGCGTTCTCAACGAAGGCTCCGTTGGTCAGAGTCTCGAGAGTTGTTCCGGACTTGGAGACCATGACGAAAATTGTATGAGCGATGTCAATCTGAGCGAGAACTGCCGTAGCGTCATCCGGGTCAACGTTGCTGATGAACTTGGCTTCCATCTTCAGTGTATTGTTGACTTTTGCCCAGCCTTCAAGAGCGAGGTACAGAGCGCGCGGGCCGAGATCGCTGCCGCCGATACCGATCTGGCAGACAGTCGTGAATTTCTCGCCTGCTTCATTGGTGATCTCACCTGCATGAACTTTATTTGCAAATTCCGCGGCTCTCTTCTGCTGAGACACATAGAATTCTCTCTTGTTCATTCCGTCAGCGATAACGTCTTCGCCGAGCTGGCCGCGGCACAGCTGATGAAGAACGAGGCGCTTCTCACCTGTGTTGATGACTTCGCCGTTGTAGAGAGCGGCATATTTCTCTGTCAGTTCAGCTTCATCCGCGAACTCCTGGAGAATAGCCAGGATGTCATCATCCACCTGCTTTGACGCAAAGTTGTAGACCATGCCGTTCGACATCGGTACGCAGTACTCCTTCACTCTCTTTGCGCCGTTCTCGCCTGCCATAGCAGCCTTGATGTCAACGACAGCTGCGTCCTGGAGCTTTTTGTAGGAATCCAATAATGTCAGGTTCTCCCATTTCATACTACCACATCTCCTTTTTTTATTATATTAATCACGAGGGTATCAGCATTGCCGAATATTCACAGTAATTATACTAAAAGTATTCTGTCTTTTCAACAATCTGCACAATTTTTCTCTTTTTCTGCCCACTGCGCTCAGTTATTACTGTTCTCCCGGCTCCTTTGGTGATATACTGTGCCGGAATCCTGAAGCCTGACATATTACGGAGGTATGTAATGTCCTACTCATACACCACAAAAGGGACCTGTTCAAGAAAAATCACTTTCGACCTTGAGGACGGAATCGTTAAAAACGTCCGCTTCATCGGCGGCTGCGACGGCAACACCAAAGGAATCGCCAAGCTCGTCGACGGCATGAAGGCAGATGATGTCATAAAAAAACTCGAGGGAACACAGTGCGGTTTTCGCGGCACATCCTGTCCGGACCAGCTCACGCTGGCTCTGAGAGCCGCTCTCGCGAAAAGCTAAGAGCTGTCGTAAAAATGTATCCCCGCCATATACAGCAGACTTTACGGGCAGATGCCAGCTATATACGGCGGGGACATTTATGCGTAATTTACCGCTTTCTGTTCTTTTCAATGAGATCGATGATTACTGCCACCGAATCGCTCTGCTCACTCTTCGACATCGTATCTATATACTTCTGACGGTTCTCATAGAGTTCGTTAATGGCTCTTACGAGAGCGTCTCCTACTATTTCTTCCTCCTCCATCACCATGGAAAATCCCTGTTTTTCAAAACTCCTTGCGTTCAGGATCTGATCTCCCCGGCTCGCTTTCGCCGAGAGCGGGATCAGCAAGTTCGGCTTTCTGAGGGCTGCGATCTCGCAGATCGCATTTGCACCAGCGCGGGAAACAATGATATCCGCCGCAGCGAAAAGATCCGGCAGCTCCGCGCTTATATACTCATACTGAAGATACCCTTCTGTTCCGACAAGCGACTCATCCAGCTTGCCCTTGCCGCACAGATGAATGATGTCAAAAGTCTCAAGGAGGGTCGTGAGATCTTTTCTTATGGCCTCGTTGACAGCCACAGCTCCCAGCGATCCGCCTGTGACCATGAGAATCGGCTTTTCGCCCGATAATCCGGTGAAGGCCAGACCTCTTTCCCTGCTGCCCGCCTTAAGTTCGGCGCGAATCGGTGTTCCTGTAAGGCAGGCTTTTTCCTTTGGCAGATTGGCCATGGTCTCCGGGAAGTTGCAGCAGATTTTTTTTGCCATCGGCAGACAGATTTTATTGGCAAGTCCCGGCGTCATATCGGACTCATGGGAGATGACGGGTATATGGAGGCGCGATGCCGAATAAACAACGGGGACTGCGACAAAGCCGCCCTTTGAGAAGACGATATCCGGAGCGATCTGTTTCAGGAACTTGCGCGCCTCGAACACGCCCTTTATGACACGGAACGGATCCGTAAAGTTTTTCAGATCAAAGTATCTTCGGAGTTTTCCGGTCGAGATTCCGTAATAGGGAATACCGCAGTCTTCAATCAGTTTCTGCTCCATGCCGCCCTTGGATCCGATATAGAAAACTTCATATCCATGTTCTTTCAACTTAGGTAAGAGCGCGATGTTCGGTGTCACATGGCCGGCTGTTCCGCCGCCGGTAAGCACTATTTTCTTCATATTATCTCCATTCTTTCACGCGTATATTTCGTCCCCTTATCCGCATGGGCTGTACTACATTAATTAAACTGCTCCTTCGACCGACAGCGCGGTGCTCGCCATTTAATATCCGCCGATTGTGAGTTTCTTTTTGCGCATTCATCGCAGACTCACGTCACAAGAATTCTGCGTCAGAGATGAAATCTCACCGAATAGAGGAAAGCGTGGGATTTTAATTATATCTCTTTCATGATAAAATAATTATAAGTTAAGCACAACCGGCATTTTCAAGTCTTGTCAGAAATACAGCAGTAAGTTCAAATTAACAGTAGGTGTCAAGATCGTCTTGCGCCTGAGACAATACGGAGGGATCGGCATGCGTATAACATTTATAGGCGCGGACCACGAAGTGACAGGCAGTTGTCATTTTCTTCAGGCCTGCGGAAAAAACATCCTCATCGACTACGGTATGGAACAGGGCCGGGATACCTTCGAGAACGTCCCGCTTCCGGTCCACCCATCAGAAATCGATTATGTGCTTCTCACACATGCGCATATCGACCATTCAGGCAACCTTCCGCTTCTTGCCACCCAGGGGTTCACCGGTGAGATCCTTGCTACAAGAGCGACCTGTGATCTCTGTGAGATCATGCTTCTGGATTCCGCTCACATTCAGGAATTTGAAGCGGAATGGCGAAACAGAAAAGGAAAACGTCAGGGCAAAGACGAATATGTCCCCTACTATACAACAGAAGATGCCGAGCGCATCCTGACCCGCTTTGAGGCTTACGATTATGACACGATTTACACCGTCTGTGAAGGCATAAAGATCCGCTTTACCGATGTCGGTCATCTTCTCGGTTCCTCCGCTATCGAACTTTGGGCAACCGAGGACGGGAAGGAGACAAAAATTGTCTTTTCCGGTGACATCGGTAACGAGAACCAGCCTCTCCTCAAAGATCCGAAATGCATTCAGCAGGCGGACTATATTCTCATCGAATCCACTTACGGAGACCGGTCCCACGGACCGCGCGTTGATTACGTGACAGAGCTCACCAAAATCATCCAGCGCACCTTTGACCGCGGCGGCAATGTAGTTATCCCTTCCTTCGCAGTCGGCAGAACACAGGAAATGCTCTACTTTATCCGCCAGATCAAGGAACAGGGTACTGTCAAAGGTCATGACGGCTTCGAAGTATATATGGACAGTCCTCTTGCCCAGAAAGCTACCGGCATATTCAACGAGCACACCTTCGACTGCTTCGACGAGGAAGCCCGCAGTCTGGTGGCCAGCGGAATCAATCCCATCACATTTCCCGGCCTTCGGCTCGCTGAGACAGCGGAGGAATCCAAGGAAATCAATTTTGACAAGAACCCGAAGATCATTATCTCTGCCAGCGGTATGTGTGATGCCGGCCGCATCAAGCATCACTTAAAGCACAATCTCTGGAGATCGGACTCAACGATCCTCTTCGTCGGCTATCAGGCAGAGGGTACGCTGGGACGAAGACTGCTCGAAGGTGAAAAGGAAATCAAGCTCTTTACAGAGCCGATCACTGTCGCGGCAGAAATCTGCCAGCTTCCGGGTATCTCCGCCCACGCCGACAGAGAAGGTCTGGCTGACTGGGCCTCATCCATTGAATATCCCCCGAAAAAATGCTTCGTTGTTCACGGTGACGACGCGGTCGTCGGACCGTTCGCCGAATATCTCCACGAGCAGCTCGGATGGGATACGATGGCTCCGTACTCGGGGACTGTCTATGATCTCACTGCCGACGAAGTCCTCCTCGAGACGGAGGGGATTCCGATCAAAAAGGATGAGGATGAAACAAGACCCGCTGTCGCAAAGCAAAAATCCACACCGTACGTACGGCTCGAAAAGACAGGCGAACGTCTCATGGCTCTCATCCATGCGAGCCGCGGTCTCTCCAACAAGGATCTTGCCAAGTTCGCAAGCCAGCTGGCCGCGCTGTGCGATAAATGGGAGGATTGACCTGACGGCCGCCTTTATGACACGCCCGCCCAATAAAGATGGGAGCTGTCGCTTCAATGCGACAGCTCCCTCATATTTTTCCGGACTTTCCGATTACCTACTCAGCAAGCCGAAATCGAGAATCAGGAACGTACCGGCGTTCCTGCCTCGCTTTTTTATTCACCGGCTTCGGCGAATTTTGCCAGGATCTCATCTTTGATCGCATCCGTCAGCTTTCCGGGCTTCCACAGAATTTTCTGTCCGTCGTCATTGTATCTCGGAATCAGGTGGATATGGAAATGGAAAACAGTCTGGCCCGCTGCCGGTTTATTGTTCTGAACAATATTGAAGCCGTCGCAGCCCATGGCTTTTGTGAGGCGGATCGCCATCTTTTTCGCGAGCACAGCAGCCTTAGCCAAAAGCTCATCCGGGATCTCATAAATATCCGCATAATGCTGTTTCGGCAGGATCAGGCAGTGCCCCATTGTCGCCGGGCCCGCATCAAGGATTACACGGAAATCATCATCTTCATAAAGTGTCGCTGTCGGGATTTTACCACCTGCCAGCATGCAGAAAATACAATCAGACATATACTATCCTCCCAGTTCGTGCCGCCGCGGACATATGAGGTCCGCCGCGATACGTATTTTTCTCTGATTATACACCTGCCCCGCGGCTTTCGCAATCAGCCCCCTTCTCAGTTGTACTGAAGATATATGACACATCCGCAAATGTGATCACATCTCCCTCCGAGAGTACTCTCTCCTCCTCACCGCCAAGCGGTTCACCGTTCACAGACGTTCCGTTCCTGCTTGACAAATCTTCTATGAAATACCTCCCTGCCCGGAACCTGAGTCTTGCGTGGATACGGCTCACCGCGGGTGAATCGATGATCATATCCGCATATTGCTGATTTTTTCCTATCAGAATATCACTTCCGTCCAGGTGTTTTTTATCCTTTCCGTCTCGTGTCGGCAGAAGCCACCGGTCCTCCGGTCCCCTGTCCGGTCTGTATGAAGACAAGAGAAGCGTCACCGGCAGGTCGTCATGGGGAACCTGTTCCGAAGCATCCCCTCGCTCGCACATTCCCGGATTGCCATCCATAGCATCCGGCAGCATCGGCATTTCATCAGATATTTCTTCTGTCCGCGGATTCTGCATTTCCGCCGAAAACTCCTCCTGCGCTGCTTTCCGTACATCTTTTCTGCCCTCATGGCGCTCTCCGGCAAGATAGACAGAAAGCATAACAGCACAGATACCGGCACCGATACCGCAAAGGGTATATATGCTGATATGACGCAGAAGATCAGTATGCAGGAACACAAAGGCTGCCGCAAGAACCAGGAGCCCGATGAAGACCGCAATTACGGCAGGTCTTCCCGGTATTCGAGACCGCGCATCCTTTCCGGTTTTCCCTCTTTCAGCTCTGTGCCGCTTACAGGCTCCGTACTCTCCTCTCTTTACCCTCTCACCGGGATCCGCGAAGTCATCCGTGTGGATTCCCAACATAAGAGAGTCCGAATCTTCTTCACGCAGTTCTTTCTCAGGATATTGTTCTTTTATCCCCGATTCGCCATATACCACGTCATCTTCCTGCAACCCCGTCCCGTACTCTTTTCCGTAAAGCACACCCATGAGATCGCCGAGCTGAGTATTATTCTCCTGGACCGCATGGCAGAACCGGTATCCGAGTACAATTGCGCCCTGATCACTGTGGTCCGCGCAGCCGATGAGATATTCAGTAAGCTCCCTGAGTGACCTTCGGATGTCCAATAAATAGAAGGGTACATACATAAGACGGAGTTCCATCGTATCAAAATCAATGCATACACAGGATGGCATAAGGACAAGATGCTGAAAATCCAGCAGATAATCCTCGAGGCCTTCAAGGATCCTCAAGATTTCCGAGAGTATTTTCATTATCTCATTCTTACCGATCTTCCGGCTCTCACAGAAGACTGTGAGCTTCTGGAGTGACGTCACATCATAGCTGTACCATATCTCGGCGTCGATATACTGCATGCTGCAGGTGAGAAGTCCCGGAATCCTGTTGGCGGAAATTACTCTGGTCTCATAGTCATCCGGTACATCCGGCCCCGTTCCTTTCACGATCATATAATTGTGGTTCAAATCCCGTCTGTATTCAATATCCATTCTCTATTCCTGCCCGAAAATCCTTTTGACTGACCTCATCCTCCAAAGGTAGGTTACAGGCTTCACTTTCCTGTACCCTGCATGTTCCGAAATACTGTATAGCTTTCTGCCATTGTAGTAAACCGTCCCCGCTGCATAGGAGACCGTCCGCATGTTCCCCCCGTCCGTGCGGCTGACAGAGATATCCGATGAAAAAAGCAGCGCCGGGTCAGGCTGCACATGCCCGCTGATCGACTGTTCGACCGCATAAGATATAAGATAGTTCCGGTTATGCACGTGCATGCACAGATACAGTACAGAGAGGATGACCATGAGGATCACCGGCATAATAAGGGCTGCTTCCACTGTAAAGGCTGCCCTTTTGAGACTGTTCCTTCGCATCTTGTACCTCCTCATCCTGTAAGAGACCCCTCATCCGAAGGGCTGCCCCGCATTTTGTCAAATCATGAGATACAGCACGTACCCTCCGAGAAGAAACGGTACGAACGCAAAACTACTCCTAAGGCCTGACCCGCCAAGAAGCATTAAGCCCGCATAGACGGATGCCAGAAACATTGCGCAGACAGCTGTGATAAAAATATCTGTCACAGGCAGGCACCCCGCAAGAGCTATGAGGACAAAGCCGTCTCCGGCACCCACCGCTCCCCGGGATAAAAAAGAGAAGAGGAGAAAACATATCCCCGGAAGCATGGATACCGGAAGCGAAATACCCGGAACTGCGCCCGTGTGCATAACAACAACACCAAGAACCCCGCCCGCAGCTGTCAAAACCGGGCTTATCTCATGGCGGCGGACATCTGTAAAACTGTTAGTCGTAAGTATAAAGAGCGCTATGGCTTTCATTATTTCCTGTCTCATCACACAGCCTTCACGCCGCATCCCGCGCAGCGCACCTTGAACACAGACAGAGATCTGCATGATCCGAGAGGCTTGCGATCCTCACATGTCTTGTGAGACTCCCGTAATCTGTCGAAGGATAGTAATAATCTCCCTTGGCCGTGACGTAAACATCTCCGGTATATCCTGCCGGAAAACCGGGACACGGCTTATAGCGGCTCCCGTACTTATTTCTCATACGGCCGACTTCGGACATATCCGTCCGCATAATGCAGAGATTCAGATGTGTGCAGTCCGCATGAGTGTGGTAGACTTCCTGATTTTCTGTCAGATATACGTACTCTCCTGAATTCTGAGCCGCTTCCGTCTTCTCATCACTCCCGCTGTAACCCGTCCACGGATGGACACGAGCCCTGATCGCGATTTTCATATCGGGCACAGGGACACACCGCACAGGGAAGCGGTAAGTGACTGTCCACGGGATATCGATCCAGGCTTCATCCCCATCGCTGCCGAGTGTGCCTGCATACATCGCCATCTGTCTGACCCGGTTAGATAGTTCCAGGCTTTTTTCTGTGTACAGGCCAACCGCATCCATGAAGGAGATGAGCATGATAAGACACAGAAAAAAGAATGGCAGCGCTATGGCACACTCGACAGTCAGGGAGGCAGAATTCCAAGTCGAATAATTCTGCCTGTCATTCCCACGACTCGTTTTTGAGTCACACATCGCAGGACCTTTCCCGGAGATCCTGCGGTAAGCCTTTTCACTGTCTGCCGACCGCTCCCGGAGAGATTCAATTGTTTGGGCAATAAACATATGAAAAGGCATACCGCAAAATCTCCTTTAAGAATATCCCGGTCAGGCCGGGCAGGTACTCGGTTTGAATTATGTCAGCCGGCGCTGACCCGACTCCCACACCAAGCCTGGCAGCGAAGCTTTACTGATCAAAAAAGTCCTTATACGACATTGTCTGACTCATTGACCATGTCTTTTTATGTTCAGATACGACACTGGTATCGAACGTAAGTGCAAATATGCATGTGTCCAGCCTGAAGTTCGATCTTCCGAGCCCCCTCAGCGTGCTCTCGACCATATCAAGGCTCCTTGCTACAGATACCTGCATATCAGCAAGAAACAGATAGAACCGAAGATAATCCGTATAGCTGACACCGCCCGGAACATCTTTTGACATGTCACCGAGCATATCCGCTGCTATGATCCCCGGAATTGCGCGAAGATCCACCTGCCATGTCTCGGCGCTCTTAGCGAGCGCAGTCTTTTTACCGGCAAGCAGCGCCCTCACATCGACAATACTCTCACAGAAAGCCCATCCGGCAGCGACAAGAGCCCCTATGGCAGGTGCCGCGAACGGAATCAGCAGCATAGCTGCCACACCCTGGGCACAAGCTTCCACCTCAGCACGTCTTACGGGGTCAGTGTACAGATAAATGATGTTGGCAGCTTCTCTCGTCAGAAGCAGTTTTTTAACTATTGCTTCGAGATTGGCAAGATCCGTCACGCCGCCTTCCAGGATATACTCCGTCTGGTAGGCAAGCCCTCTGTTCTCCGCAGGCGTCACATAGCTGCCAAAGTGAGAGAGTATATACTCGTTATATAGAACTTTCGAGTAAGCGCCTCCTGTATTATCAGGAACATCAATCACCCCGATTCCCGACTCGGCTTGCCGGTCTCTGAGAAGACCCGCGCCCTCTATGCTGCTTTGTGACACGTCGGATACATCCCCGAGGACCAGCTCCATAAAGGTCATCTGTCTGAGCCGCTCAATTGCGGGCAGAGGATTACCATACTCATCGTCCGCTGCTTCCGCCGTTGACGCAATCTCTTCCGCTGCGGCATCTCCCTCCGCCCTGAGCGCCTCGTTCTCAGCCCTTGCGGCTGATGCCTCCGCCTGGATCTCAGCATAGGAAGCACCGGCAGCCTGACCTTCAAGATCCTGCCCTTGTACTTCCTGAGATCTGGCATAGGCCGCATTTTGCGGCACTCGTCCAAGAAGCTGCGAAATGCCCTGTGCGCCGATCGTCTCTTTCATATACTCGATTGCCGATGACGCGAAAATCTGCCCGTTCACATCTGTCGCAAGCGTATAACCAGATAAATAGCTCTCTTTCCGGGACAGTGCAAGAAGGTTTCCGCCCCCTGCTATCCGCCCTTTTTTGGGATGAAGGATATACGACATGGCGTCCTCGATCCTGTCCGAGAGCATGAGCGGACACAGACTATCCGTGCCGCAGCTCCCGTCGATAAAGAACACATCAAAGTTCTCAAGAAGATCACGGTCATATTGTGCAAATGTTGAAAATAATGCCTGATCCACACTATTGGCGAGCTGCATGCGTCCCGCCTGTGCCCTGACGGAGTAGAAAACGGCTGCCAGAAGTGCTGTCAAAACCAGCATTGTAAGGCTGAGATATATTGAAATACTGCCTCGGCGCATAGGACTCTCCTTAGAATTTCCGGCGGACCGGCGTGCTCTCCGCCGAGTTTTTCCCATTACCGGCCGGCCTCCGCCCCGCCAGGGGAAAGCAGGGCATCGGCCTGACCTTGTATGGAGACATCATCATAGGACGGTCTGCCGGCATTCGGATCACTTCCTGACCGCCGGCAGGTAAGGGCCGGATCCTCCTCAAACAGAGTCGGCCTGTGACGATACTTTGCTAAGAATGCTCTTTACGACTTTTGTAAGCTGCTCTTTGAATATAAGGACGAGAGCAATCAAAACCAAAAGTACCAGAATGATCTCAACGACGGTGACTCCGTCCTCTTCCTCCAAAAAAGCGCAAAAATCACCCATGCGCGTCACCTCCTTTCTGAGTGCTGTGTCAGATTACGCGTTATTTCATAGTTTACCCTGTGCCACAAAGTCTTTGGAATTCCGCGGGGTGAGAAGCCCCGTTTGACCCGATCGGATCAGATGCGCGAGAATGCGCAGGGATTCGATTTTGTATTATGTCAACTAACGCTGACCCGGATCCCGCGCCAAGTCTCACGAGCGAGACTTGATGTAAAAAGAGAATAACAATAAATCCATTACTGTTTCAAGTCGGAATAATTCACGATTTACACCTGCCTTATTCATACAGTTTAACTGGATTTCTTTTTCAGCTGAGCAGAAGTGTTTCCGTTTATTGGCGTCCCAGGCCGGTTTTCGGATTATCAATGTGCCTCCCGCCGGTCGCGCGCCTGCTCCCGCGCGCAAAAGAGCTGTCGCATTAAGGCGTGCCATCTCTATATGGCAGATGATATATGTATATATCTGCCATATATTATGGTGACACCGTCTAATGCGACAGCTCCTCATTAATATCTCAATATGTCGTTTTTAACTCTATCGGGCAGTCTCGGTGTCGTAATAGAAATCACCGCTTCTGCCGCCGTGTTTCTCTACGAGGTGTATGTCCTCTATGGTCATGCGCTTGTCGATGGCTTTACACATATCATAGATCGTGAGCAGCGCTGTTGTGACCCCCGTAAGGGCTTCCATCTCGACTCCCGTTCTTCCGTCCGTCTTCACACCGCAAAACGCTTTAATTGTACAGTTTTCGGGATGAAGCTCGAATGTCACTCTGGCATTCGTAAGGCACAGCACATGGCACATCGGAATCAGGTCAGACGTCTTCTTCGTGCCCATGATACCGGCTACCTGGGCGACGGTGAGGACATCTCCCTTTCTGACCTTTCCTCCCGTGATTGCCGAAAAGGTCTCCGCGTTCATTCGAATCGTCCCGACCGCTAAGGCCATGCGGCCCGTCACGCTCTTATCCGATACATCGACCATGCGTGCGTTCCCGAGTTCATCAAAATGCGTGAATTCCATGTTTTCTCCTTGCCGCAGGAATAATACGCGCCTCTGCCATCTCCCCGGCAGTCCGTGTTATTCGAGTGTTCCCACTGTACCGTCAGGGTTCTTTTTCCGTATGACCTTCATCATGAAATCCCGCTTTAAGGCCAGATTTTTAGAGAACGGATTGATGACAATCGCAGTGACTTCAGGATGCTTCGCGATAAAAACGCTGCACTGCAGCGACGGCATCTGCATCCAGACATACTTCTGCATGAACGATTCTGAGATCTCATCTCTCGATGTAAATGAAAAATAGAGCACATCCCCGTTCGGTGCCTTGAGAAGTTCCGGAACAAGCCTGACCGGATCTTTCGGCACATACTTTCGCTGCATGGTCTGTGTCTTAAGCCCGCTGGCATCTGAAGCCGAAAACTGCATGCGCATCGGGACCCAGAGCCACACATCCATAAAGTTGTTCATACAGTTCTGAAGATTAGCCACTGTCTTATCCGAGTCATATCTCTCGATAAAATAGCCAAGGACCCTTGCGCTGTCCTCCCTTTTCAGAATGTCAGGATTATTGACAGACATCAGCTTATTCGGTGTGATTGCCGGCAGGACCGTGTTCGCCGGCTGGGACGAAGGCGCCTGCTGCGCAGTCTGAGACGGCTGCTGACCGGCAGTAAAAGCCGGTGCCGGGGTATCGACCGCCTGTCTCACTTCCTCGGCAGTCGGAGCATCCGCTGAGCGTTCCATGCTGTGATACTCGCCGCCCTCACTATTATCGTTTTTCTTAAAAACGTCAAACAGACCCATTTCGGAATTCTCCTCCTTTATAGTCAGATATTGTTACTATATCATTAAAATCCGGAGACTGCAAATATTCTGTGTCACGATGCCTGATTTGTAGTCTCAGCCGTTGTAACAGTTCAGACCGTCTGCGTCTCACAGTTCGTTTTTCCGGCAGCAAATCATCCATCAGGCGGGCTGCGCCAAAAAAAGCCGGATCAGGAGACCCGATCCGACTCTTTCTTTTTGTTGTATTTTTCTTTCAGCGAAAGAGCAACTTCCCTGACAGCGCAATACTTATCAGCGATCACTATCACATAGCCTTCCCTGCAGTGGGGAGGCACCGGGGTCGTCGGCCACATATGGTGGCGGATCATGTCTTTCTCACGTTTGTTCAGATCACCGAGCAGCCTGCCCGCGACCTCACAGGATTCCTTCGGATGCCTCTGCCAGCACACCAGATTATTGCTGAACTTTTCATATCTTCCGACAATACCGAGATCATGACACAGCGCTCCGCGCACAATGGATTCCGTATCAGTCTTTATATGCATCGCATTGAGAAATCTGCAGATTTTTACAGAGACATACGCAACTCCGAGACTATGATCACCTACGGTTGTCACATGGTGATGCTTTTGCTCTTTAGCTCTCCTGAACTCCGGTGAATCAAGTACTTCCGCTCCGTAAGTCCTGACCAGCTGCATAGCCAGCATATCCATTTTAAGCCTCCTTATCTCCGCAGAATGGTTCAGTTACTCTAAAACTCCCAGCTTAATTATACTCGATCAGTCGAAATCGATTCAAGTCTCGCTCGCAGGGCGTTGACATCGCCCGTACAAAATTAAGCTGTCTCTGTGTCCTTATTCTTCATGCCGTAGTGCAGGAAGAACATGCATCCAATAGTAATGACCACACCGATGATCAGGCAGATCAAAGCGTTCTGGACAAAGCCCGCAATAACATAAGACACGAACGAGATGGCTGCCGCTGTCAGAGCGTACGGCATCTGTGTCGAGACGTGGGCAATGTGATCACACATCGCGCCTGCCGAGGACATGATCGTCGTATCGGAGATCGGTGAGCAGTGGTCGCCGCAGACCGCGCCGGCCATGCACGCGGATACGCAGATGATCGAGAGCGGGTTGCCGCTCTCGAGCGGGAAGGATGCAAGGCAGATCGGAATCAGGATTCCGAATGTGCCCCAGGATGTTCCGGTAGCAAATGAAAGTCCGACCGCAATCAGGAACACAATTGCCGGCAGGAAGTTCTGCAGGGCTCCTGCGGAATTGGAGACAATAGCCGCGACATAATCCTTGGCGCCGAGGGAATCCGTCATGCTCTTAAGCGTCCATGCAAGAACGAGGATCATGATAGCCGGAACCATAGCCTTGAAGCCTTCAGTCAGACAGGACATGCAGTCTTTGAACTTGAGTACACCGCGAAGCATATAGACGATCAGTGTAATTGCCAGAGCTACGAAAGATCCGAGAACAAGACCTACGGACGCGTCGGAATTGGCAAAAGCGTTGATAAAGCTCTCTCCCTCGAAGAAACCGCCAGAATAGATCATGCCGATCACGCAGCAGATAATGAGGGACGCGATGGGGAGAACAAGGTCAATGACCTTGCCGCTGCCCTTGACAGCGTCCTCGTCGGATACCTGTGCTTCCATATCAGTGAATATATTTCCGGCCAGAGCGTTCCTCTCATGCCTTGCCATCGGGCCATAGTCGATTTTCAGGATTGTGATCGTGACCATCATGAGAATAGTGAGGAGAGCGTAATAGTTATACGGAATCGCCCTGATAAAGAGAACAAGACCGTTCGTTCCTTCCGGTGAGAACGCGGATACCGCCGCTGCCCAGGATGAGATCGGGGCAATGATGCAGACCGGAGCTGCCGTCGCGTCGATGATGTAGGCCAGCTTAGCCCTTGAGACCTGATGACGGTCGGTGACCGGGCGCATGACAGAACCGACTGTCAGGCAGTTGAAATAGTCGTCAATAAAGATGAGGCAGCCGAGAAGAATCGTCGCCAGCTGAGCACCGACGCGCGATGTGATCTTCTTTGAAGCCCACTCACCGAACGCGGCGGAACCACCTGCTTTGTTCATGAGCGCGACCATGATGCCGAGGAAGACAAGAAAGACAAGAATACCGACATTATAGGAGTCGGAAAGCTGCGCGATCATGCCGTCCTGGAAGATGTGGACCAGCGTTCCCTCGAAGCTGAATCCGGAAAAGAAAAGACCGCCGACAACAATACCAACAAACAGTGAGCTGTAGACCTCTTTGGTGATAAGTGCCAGAGCGATAGCAACGATTGGCGGTACAAGGGACCAGAATGTTGCGTACATGAAAGTTTCCCCCTTTCAAGAATAAGAATTACTGATGTCCGGCTTTATCAATATGACGCTTTAATGTGTTGAATCACCGGACAATTACGCCTATTATACCACCCTCAGCCCAAAATTCTATAATAAACTTCGAGAAAATTCAATTCTTGCCCGTGAGACCAAGGTAACAGTTCAGACAGACTGCATCGGAATGTCAATATCTGGCGCAAACATCATCTTCATCGAAAAACGTCGGTCCTGCCTTGCGAGCT
>OCTX011594963.1_pt1 | contig 14621 bp, 14 predicted proteins | sample 1539691 | NCBI WGS metagenome assembly OCTX01 (sample SAMN02144231, study PRJEB22623) | gut metagenome | biome: sheep rumen | host: Ovis aries | place: New Zealand | reverse complement strand
CCAAGAAAAATGTTTGACTATAAATGTCCATATGATATAGAATTAAAGCATAAATAAAATGGTGCGGTTGAAATTACAATAAAGAAAAAACATAGTAATTTTTATGCTACTATGTTTTTTTGCTTTCTATTAACTGCTAATTTCTTTTCTTTTTGATAATTTTTTCTTGCTTTTTCCTGTTGCTTCTTTACTTTCGTTCCAAACATCTGACTATAATATTCATATTCTTTTGCTATATATATTTTATTTACTAATATTATTCTACTTATACTTTTTATTATATGAAATACGATAACTACAATTAGAGCTGAGAAAGATATTTTACTATTTATATAGATACTGGTAATTATTTCTATTATAAAATATAAAATTAAGATATATTTTGATAACTTTTTTAATATTAAAAACAAGAATAACTCAATTGAAATATAAAAAAAGCTAGCTATTAATCCAATTAAAAGAATTACATAATCTATATTTGTTGGAATTGTAATTTTTAAATCTTTATGTGCTAAAAACAATCCTACACAAGCTAAAAAAAGAAAAAATAATAAAAATTCAAAAATATTTAAAATTATATTTACCTTCTTATTCATTTTCTCACCTACTACTAATGGTTCTTTATTATATAATAAAAATCTAAAAAAGTAAAGATTTTTGTCTTTTGACAATTATCCTATGCTTCTATTTTTCATATGTTGTTGAATTATCATATATTTTTTTTCTTGAATTTTCTGTATCATCTATATAACTAGGTTCATTATATTCATCGTTAGTACTGTTCCAGCAAGAGCTTATTGAAAAGTCTTCACCTAGAGCATTCATTAAAACATTTACTACTAAAGGAATAAAGAAGATAATTATTGTTGCAAGAATAGCATTTTTTATTTTTTTACCTGCTTTTTTATCTTCGGGATTACTTACTAATTTTGTAATATTCATTATCAACGAGATAATTAATAAAATTGGTGCTATAATTTGTATTAATGTGAATGCTTTCTTAGTAACGTTTAAAATTGACCATAAAGTCGGTGATGAGCAATCTACTAATAAATTTATCATATTTTCCTCCTAGTTAAGTACACCACTTAAATTACATTATTATTTTAACACTTATATTTTGAGATGTAAATTATTGTTAGAAAATATGTTTTTTAAATAGTAAAGCATCCATTTTTGGATGCTTAATTTTATTTGTTTAAATATTTAAACAACACTGCTGCTAGGGCTCCACCAATAAAAGGAGATACAATAAATACCCAAACTTGTTTTAAAGCTTCTCCACATAAGAATAGAGCTGGTGCTAGACTTCTAGCAGGATTTACTGAAGTTCCTGTTAAAGGAATTCCTATTAAGTGAACAAAGGTTAAAGTCAATCCTATTACGATGCCAGCAATAGATGAATAGTTTTTATTACTAGTTACTCCCAAAATTGTATAAACAAATACACAAGTTAGTACTATTTCTGTTACAATTGCACTAAATAAACTTATATTGTTTGCTGACATTGGTCCATAATAATTTGCACCTAAAAATACTGTTCCTAAATCAGTTCCAGATAATATTAGAAATAATATTGAAGTACCTGCTATAGCACCTAGAACTTGTGCTGTAATATAGTATCCAAGGTCTTTCTTATCTAATTTTTTTGTCATATACATTGCTAGTGAAACAGCTGGATTTACATGACAACCTGAAATATCCCCAATTACATATGCTTCAGCTACTATAGCTAGTCCAAAAGCTAAGGAAGTTGCTAATAAATTACCTCCAGATACAACAGCAATTCCTGTTCCAAATAATACTAATACTAATGTTCCGATAAATTCTGCAATATACTTTTTCATTCACACACTCCTTTCTATTTTCATTTTAATTTATCAAAATTTTATTGTCAATTCAATTTTTTAAATTGATTTAAAATCTATGTTTTATTATATTATAAATATATAACTATTACTTAGGAGGAGGATTATTATGATTTTAAATGTTTCATCAAGAACTGATATTGTGGCTTTTTATACGCCTTGGTTTGTAAAAAGATTTCAAGAAGGTTTTGTCGATGTACGAAATCCTTTTAATCCTAAACTAATTAGTAGAATATATTTTGATTATGTGGATGCTATTATGTTTTGTACTAAAAATCCACATCCAATTATTCCTTACCTAAAAATGTTTTCTAAACCTATTCTGTTCCATATTACACTAACTGCCTATAATAATGATATAGAAGTTAATGTTAAAAATAAACGGCAAATTATTGATGATATTAAAAAGATATCAAATATTATTGGCAAAGATTATGTAGTTGTAAGATATGATCCAATTTTTTTATCTAATACATATTCTCTTACTTATCATATTAAAGCTTTTTCTAAGATATGCAAAGCTTTGGATGGATATATCTCTAGAATTTTAATTTCATTTTTAGATGATTATAAAAATGTTTTTAATAATCGATTTTTTTTAAATAAGCGGGCTTTTTCTGAAAATGATTACAAAATAATTGGAACTTATTTTAGCAAAATTGCTCATACTCATGGTATGACTGTTCATACTTGCTTTGAAGATGTTAATTTAGTAAAATATGGTTTTGATATTGATGATTGTTTTTCTCATGAATTAGCTTTTAAAATGACAGGAAAGACCTTTCCTACTTGGAAAGCTCGTAAAGATAAAAAGTGTAATTGCGTGCAAATGGTTGATATTGGTGTCTATAATACTTGTAGACATCTTTGCAAATATTGTTATGCTAACTTTGATGAAAATCAAGTTTTTCTTCAAAATAAAAAACATAAGGTAAATTCTAGCCTATTAATTGGAGAAATTGAAGATGGTGATATAATTAAGGAAAGAAAAAAATAAAGAATTTATTTTGAATAGTTTCGCTATAGTTGGAGATGATGATTTGTTATGAATCTGTTAAAAAATTGTAATTTATGTCCTCATAAATGTGGTGTTAATCGCTACATTGAAAAAGGCTTTTGTGGTGCAACTAATAAAGTTCGTTTGGCTTATTATAGTCTACATATGTGGGAAGAACCAATTATCTCTGGAACAAAAGGTAGTGGTACTGTTTTCTTTTCAATGTGCAACATGCAGTGTGTTTATTGTCAAAATAAGCAAATTAGTTTAGATGGTTATGGGAAAGATATTTCAAATAAAAAACTCAGTGAAATATTTTTAGATTTACAGAATAGAGGGGCACATAATATTAATTTAGTTACCCCTACTCCTTATGTTCCTCAAATTTATGGGGTCCTTAGAAAAATTAAAAATAAGGAATTAAAAATACCTGTTATTTATAATACAAGTAGTTATGAAAACGTTGGAACAATTATTATGATGAAAAATCTTGTTGATATATATTTAGCTGATTTAAGGTATTATGATGACTCACTTGGAGAAAAGTACTCTAAATGCTTTGATTATTTTGAGACAGCTACTATGGCTATAGACGAAATGTTTCGTCAAGTTGGACCGCCTATTGTAAAAGATGGATTATTGAAAAAAGGACTAGTTGTTAGAGTATTAATTCTACCTGGGCACGTTCAAGATGCAAAAGAGATAATTAACTACTTATATTTAACATATCATGATAATATTTTTATCAGTATTATGAATCAATATACACCAATTACAACTTGTAAATATGATAACTTAAATAGAAAATTAACAAAGGAAGAGTATGATGAGGTTATAAATTATGCAATATCTATTGGTGTTGAAAATGCCTTTATTCAAGAAGGGGATACTGCAAAGGAAAGTTTTATACCAAGCTTTGATAAAAATGTCATTAAATAAATTATTGTTTTAATATAATACAAATGTGAAAATCATATGAATTTTTTCGGTTTTATAAGGGTTCCCTTTCTATTTTTCTAATTTTGTGGTATTATACATTTAGGAGGTTGTACAATGAAAAAACTGAAATATGTATTTTTGCTTCTTTTTGCTGTAGCTATATTACCTTTTTCGGTATTTGCTGAAGGGGAAGAAAGTGTTATATCTAATGAAGAGGATTCAAAAAAAGTAAATGTGTATTTATTCAGAGGGGAAGGTTGTCCACATTGCCAAGAAGCTGAAGAATGGTTTGCAAGTATTAACGAAGAATATGGAGAATATTTTAAAGTTGTTGATTATGAAACTTGGCATGATGAAGATAACGCTGAGCTAATGAAACGTGTTGCTGAGGCTAGGGGTGAAGAAGCTGAGGGAGTTCCATATATTATTATAGGTAATAAATCTTGGAATGGCTTTGCTGAATCTTATGAAAATGAAATTATAGATCAAATCAAGTCAGAATTTGCTAAAAATGAAAATGATAGATATGACATTATGAAACTTTTACCAAATGCAGCAAAAAAAGCAAAAAATGATACTCCTGCAATTATTATTACATTTATTGTCATTGCTGGTATTTGTTTTGGAGTATATAAAGCTAGACAATCTGTAAATTAAAAAAACTTAGATATAATTTTTTGTTATCCAAAGAATTATCTAAGTTTTTTTATTTTATCTTTAATACTTGACCAACAGATAATAAATTTTGATTTAGATTATTAATTGATTTTAATTCATTTACACTTAATCCATATTTTTTGGCAATAGACCAAAGTGTATCACCACTTTGAACTATGTAGTTGTCCTCTGGAAGTTTAGGAACTAATAATTTTTGACCTATTTGCAAAGATAAGTTTGTTAAATTATTTTTTTCTATTAGTTGTGGTACTGAAATACTATATGTAGTTGCTATTTTCCATAAGCTATCGCCTTTCTTTACTTCATATATTATATATTCTTCATCTATTATTTCTTCTTGATCTATATTTTCATCTTTTTCATTTTCTATTATTAGCGTTTGCCCAACTTGGAGAGTGTTATCTGTTAGGCTATTTATTATTTTTAGTCTTTCCAATGGAATATTGTATTTTTTAGCGATGGCATATAATGTGTCTCCTGATACAATTTTTATGTAACATTTTTAAATGTAAATATAATATCTATCGTCTTATCTTGATAGATATAAATCTTTTCAACTAAATTTATTATCAATTTTCTAATTGGATTATCTAGTGATAAAAATTCATTTATATATTTTTCTATTTGTTTGTTATCTACTTTATTTTCTTCAATTTGTTCATTTTTAAGATTCTCAATATTCTTTTTATTATTATCTATTTCAGTTTTAATGTTATCACTTACTCTTAAGTATTGTTCTTCATCAATAATTCCTTTTAATCTATCCATATAAGTTTTATCTAGACTTTCAATTAATTTGTTATTAGTTATTTTTAAACTTTCAATTTGCTTATTTATCTTTAATGTATTATCTTCAAACTCTATACCATTTATAGATTCTTTTATTTTGTTTTTATCTAAATATTTCTTACATACTTCGCTTATATTGTCTAAAATAACTTTTTCTAATACTTCATAATTATTTGTATGGGTTGTACAGACATGATATTTTGAATATGTTCTATAATAATCGCAAGTAGTATAGCTTCTTCCTGTCTTATTTTGGTATCTAATTGTAATTCTGTGTTTACAATTACCACAATATAAGAGTCCATCTAATAAATAAAATCTTTTCTTCTCTGGTCTTTTAACATTCTTAGGTAATAAAGTTTGTACATAGTTAAATATACTCTTGTCAATAATTGCTTCATGAGTATTCTCTACTATTATATAATCATCTGGATTATTTTTAATAGTTTTTTTTAGTTTATAATTAATCTTTTTAGTCTTACCCTGTACTGCATCTCCTGTATAAATTCTATTAGTTAAAATCGCTTTTATAGTAGTATCTACCCACACGCCATATTCTTGTGAAATACAATTAGTATTAATGCACTTTGTATTCCATACATAGCTATAATAAGATGCAGGTGTTTTAATTTTTCTTTCAGTAAGGTATTGGGCTATAAAATGATATGTATTACCTTTAAGTGCTAAATCAAATATTAATATAACTACTTCTGCTTGTTCTTCATTTATTACTAAATGATTCTTATTTAATGGATCTTTCATATATCCAAATGGACATCTTCCAGATACATATAAACCATCTTTCATTCTAGAATGTAGACTACTTTTAATCTTTTTAGAAATATCTTTAGCATACATATCATTCATTATGGCTTTAAAAGGTGCAATATCATTATTCGTATTATCTATAAATGTATCTATGCCATCATTAATAGCAATATACCTTATATTATTATTTGGAAAGTACTTTTCTATTAATTCTCCTGTACCTATATAGTCTCTACCTAATCTTGACATATCTTTAGTAATAATCATATTGATTTTTCCTAATTCAATATCTTTCATTAGCCTCTTAAATGATGGTCTATCAAAATTAGTTCCAGAAAATCCATCATCTACATACTCATCTACTACTTTATAATTATTTTCTTTAACATATTGATTTAATAAACTTCTTTGACTTACAATGCTATCTGATTCTACATTACCATCATCTCTTGATAATCTTATATAAAGTCCTACTTTAAAACTACTATTCCCTACCATTAATTACTACTCCCTTCTACTTGGGAATAATGAGTATGATTACATGTTAGCTCGTAATTTTTATAATTACAAGTCATATTTAATTTCTTCTGTAATTCTATTTTTAATACTTCAGTTATTATTTCATTTAAAGAAATAGATGTATCTTTAAACTTTAAATTAACTTTGTATTTAACCATAGAGTTTGATACCTCCAATTAATTCTATGGTTTTAATTTTTGTAATATTACTTGGTATGATTCTCACATACTCAGGTATATTACTTAATTTCATAATCCTCCTTTATATTCATAAGCATCATCTCCTTTTGCTTGGATGATACCTCTCTTAAAAAGAATGATTCAAGTCATTTACTATAGCAGGTTTTGTCTATCAACTTAAAACTATTCATAATTTATGAAATTATGAATCAGCAGGATAAGAAGATGGTGTAACATCACTCGCTTTTCCTTATAAAATAAGGGTTTGTGTATACACCATTCTTATTTCGTACTTACGAAATTCATCCTATTTTGTAGGATTATATAAATGATGATTATTAAATAAGTCTTTATAATATAAGGATTTAAAGCACAAAAAATCATCCTATTACCTAATTTTTCGTTAGATTTTATAGGATGATTAATTTTTATTTATTTTTTATAATTTTGTTTTGTATTTTATTTATAATATTCTTTCCTACATATAAATTTATCCACTGACGCTAATACACCAGGTAATACAAATAAAATTAATATTACTGCAGCAAATGTACCTTGAGAAATTGTTTCACATATCTTTGCAGCAATTGCTGATGCAAATCCAGCTACAACTAATGTAACAATTATAAGTATTGAAGATGAACTAATTATTGTATGAATAGACCTATTATATGCATTGATAACAGATTCTTTTACTCCCATTGTTAACCTTGACTCTCGATAATATGAAGTATAAACAATTGCATAATCTATTGTTGCTCCCATAAGTATTGCTTGAACTATTAACAAAGATATAAAATATACTGATCCACCTGTTATAGAAATAGCACTCATAGTTATATAAACTGCAGTTTGAATAATTAAAACTAAAACAAATGGAATTATTAAATCTTTAAATGTTATGGCAACTACAATAAATATAAATATCATAGTTAATATCGTAATTTTATTTAACTCACTATTAAATGTTTTACTCATTTCAACTGCCATCGGAGAATGTCCTACTACATATATATCATCTTTATTACCAACATCATCTTGTAACTTATTAATAAACTTATATGCATCTTCATCTTCAAATGCATATTTTGTGTTTAATACTGCTCTTGAATATTTATCAGATACTATTAATTTTTTCGATTTAGCTACTGTCTTTTTAGAATTTGTTATTGTAGTTCTTTTTTCAGAACTTATAAAATCATCAAATCTTGAATCTGTTAAAATATCAGAATTTAAATAATTAACAAATTCTTCAATAGTCATCTCCCATGATTCATCATACTCATTATTACTTCCATAATACATGTATACTAGTTCCACTAATGATTTATCCAAATCATCACTCAAAATGTTTAATAAAGCAAAAGCTTCTGCAAAATTATATTTTGTTCCAGTTAATGAATTATTCATAATCTTATTTATTGTAGTTAATTTTTCTTTTTTTGTAGCATCAAAATTTTTGGAATAATCTTTATTATTCATTACATCTTTCACAATAAAATCAACATAATCCTTAAGAGAAATTTCCATATTTGATTTAATATATTTTGAATTATATAAACTAAATAATAAACTCATAGTATCATTATTTATATTTAATAGTGAACTTAAATTAGAAGATGAATATTTTGTTTGGTCTAAAGTTCCTTTCATTACTTCTCTAACAAGTGATAATTCATTAATTAAGGAATTAGTTAATTTACCTTTTAACAATTCATTATCTTTATTTTCTAATATTAAGTTTGCAAATTCTAATGGGGTCATTGTTGTTGGACTATTATTATAATCATAAACTCCAAATATCTTATTCACTTCTTGTTTATCCGTTCCTGTTATATTACTTATTTCCAAATAATTATAAGTAGTATTTGTATTATTAACTATCGTGTATGCTAAATTTAGCATATTGCTGGCTGTAGATAATTTATCAGATAAAAATGGATTTGATTTATTTTCATATAGAAAGTTAATTAAATCTTTAATTGATATATTTTTTAAATTACCATTTTGATAATCATATACACCGTAAACAACACTCACAATAGTTTTATTTTGAGATAAAGCATTTGTTAGTTCATCTACGCTATATGTTGTGGTAATATTACTCATTATATATTGTGCAGTGCCTAATTGTGATATTTGATTACTGTTTAGCTCAGAAGTTATTTCAGGAGTTTGTAATAATGTATTTACAAATTGTAACGGTGTCATACTATAACTGCCAGACAAATCTCCAGTTATTACATAATTCAATTTTACACCAGTTTCTGCATCTATTCCAAACATTGAATATAGATTACTATTAGGAAGTTCTGTATCATAATACGAATTCAGCGATATAATTGTTTGTAAAGATTTTATAGTATCTTCACTTAAATATGATTGGTAAGCATCTTGATTAGACATATTTAATGCAACATTTGCAAATCCATTTAATGTTAGTTTAGAATTTGAATTATATCCTGTATAGTAAATATATAAAAGTGTCATTGTATTATCATCTAAACTTAATCCTAAATTATTAAATGATGTCTTCATAGATGACACATCTAACTCACTAGTAATTATTTGTTCACTACTTAATGTAGATAACATCTTTAATGAATTGATAGTACTTTCATCAAACATATCTTTATAAGCATCTTGATTAGACATATTTAGTGCAAAATTAGCAAATTCGTTTAATGTCATCTTTGTATTACTCTCTGTATTTACTTTGTAGAATAAAAATAGTTGTTCAATCAAATTTTTATCTATTCCAAAAATACTAGATAATTCACTTGAATTCATCTTTTTATTTATTTTATTTGTATCTGCAAAATTTTGTAACTGTTTTAATTTTGAAATTGTAGTTGAATCTAAACTTGATGAATATTCCCTATCATTTGCTATATCGTTAAGCATAAAATCAACAAAATCTTTTAAAGTCATTTTAATATCAATATTTTTACTATTGTAGTAAATTAAGATATTATCAGCATCAACTTTATTCATTTCCAAAATATCTGCAATTTCTGTGGTTATTCGTTTTTTATTAATTAAAGATGGAGATGTAAAGTTTTCTAATAAATCTAAATTATCTTTTACTTCTTGATTTAATGAATCACTAAAATTATCATTAGTATAAATATCTGATTTAATAAATGAAATAAATTCATTTAATGTCATTGTATTACTTGAATCTTTATTATAATAATTGTAATAAATAAGTTTAATTAAATATTCTTCTATTTCTGTATCTTGACCTAAATCTTCAAATTTTTTGTTTAATTCATCATAGGCAAGTTTCTCATTAATTGTATTAGAGTAACATAATACTTGATCTATTTTTTCATCTTTCTCTAATTCTTTACAATAAGATGAAATTATCTCTTCATACTTATTATTATAAACAATTGCTACTTGGTTTATTGCAGGAAATACTGCACCAACTTTGTCTTGCTGTGATCCTGTATAAAGAATTCCAACATTTCCTTTAAGTAAGTATGCAGCAATAAATAGAAGAACTATTAAAGCAGATTGAATATATCTAGTTTTATATATAAAATTACCTAATTTAGTTAAATTAAACTTTGGTGATTTTTTCTTAGTCTTTTCAATCAAGTTATCAAATATTAAAAGTAATGCTGGTAAGCAGAAGAAGATACTTACTAAACTAAGTAATACTCCTTTTGCTAATACAAAACCTAAATCTTTACCAATCGTAAAACTCATAAATACAAGTGCAAGTAAGCCTACAATTGTTGTTACTGAACTACTGGAAATAGCTTTAAATGAATGATATAATGCCTCTTTCATTGCATCTATTTTGTTAGAATGAGTCTTTTTTTCTTGCTTATATCTATTAGATAGCATAATAGAATAATCCATAGAAAGAGCAAGCTGTAAAATTGCAACAATAGAATCTGTTATCGAAGATATACTATCAAACATAATATTAGTACCTTTATTAATAAATACTGCTATTCCTATTGAAATTAAATATAACCATGGTTCAACATAAGAATCACTAAGCATTATCAGTATAACCATTGAACAAGCTATTGCAGCAACTACTATCCATAACTGTAAAATAGGTTTATTTTCATCATATATAGAACCACTCATACCAGCTGTATTAAAATTATCTTTAACATAATTATAAACATTAGAAGCTGTTTCTGAATGATCATAATCATCTACATTTAATACATATAAAGTATATTTGTCTTTATTGTATTCATCCGTATTTTCATAAAGAACTGAGCTTACACCATCAATGCTTTCTAATTTTTTTAAAGTATCTTTTTTTTCAGTATCTGATAAGTCTTTAAACATGACATTAAGTACAGAAGAATCCTGTTCTGAAAATTCCTTCTCCATAATATCCTTACCTATTTTGGTTTCAGATGTTTTAGGCAAATACTTCATAATATCTTCATTAATATTAACTTTAGTTGATAAATATAAACTAAAAACTGCTAATAATATAAATAGTATCAGAAAAACATATCTTCCTTTCACTATAAAATTTGTAATTTTTCTCATGTTTACGCCTCCATTTGTATAGTTTATTGCAAATTTTAAAATAAGTACACAACACTATGTTGTTTTTTGTTGGATAGCAAACAGAAATTGATGATATATATGTATAGTTATCAAACCTTTTGTTTGATAATTGCTTTCTTAAAAAGAATGATATATAATTAAATTCAGGTGATTTTATGAAAAACAAAATTGATTTAAGAGTTATCAAAACAAATAAAGCCTTATTTGAAGCATTAATTACATTGATGGAGCAAAAAGACTTTGAAAAAATTAAGATATCCGATATATGTGATCAAGCTTTAATTAATCGTTCAACATTTTATGCACACTACGAAGACAAATATGACCTCTTATTAGCAATGATAAATGATTTAAAAAATAATTTAGAAAACGAACTGAAGAAAAACAAAGAAGAAGATATATCAAAAAACTATTTTATGGAATTACTAAAAATATTAATTAATCATGTTGATGAAAAAAGAGAAACTTATAATTCTATACTTAAAAATGACAAAAATGGAATTGTAATGGATTTTTTAATTGATGTTAGTTATAGAGATTTAACTAGTAGATTAAAAAATGATAATATAATATTTGTTATTCCAATAGATTTTATTACAAAATTTTATATAGGAGGTATTGTAAACATAGGCATCGATTGGGTTAAAAATAAAGATAAATATTCAAAAGAAGAATTATTATTATATTTTGATAAATTAATTCCTGACAAAGTTTAAATAATTATAATTACTTTTCTAAACATATATAAAAATAGGGTTAATTAAATTTCACCCTATTTTTTGTTTTTTCTTTTTATAAATTCAAATAATTTTTTAAAGGCATAGTATGATTAAAAGGATTCAAAAAAGAATATTTTTCTCTTGAACTCTTCTGAAATTCTTTAATATCAATTTTCAATTATTCATATTTAATAATAATATTATTTTCTTTAGCATATTTTTTTATCATTTAATATTGTCTAATTGAATAGACATTGTCTATAATTACTACTCATTATTCCCCATAAAAATCGTATCTCCTCTTTGAACAACATAGGTTTTTAAATTGTCATTTTTATTGAAATCGGTTAGATATATTTTTTGACCAATAGATAAACTATTATCTTGTAAACTATTAATTTGCTTTAGAGTATCAATTGGAATATTAAATTTTCGGGAAATAGAGTATAACGTGTCTCCTTTTTGAATTATATAATATTCTTCTGCTGGGAGTACTTCTTCACTATTATTTGGTTGTTTGTATGGATAACCTATATACTCAGTAATTGCTTTTACAACTGCTTCTCCATAATTATTTATGTTGTCTTTTAATTTGTTGGAATCTTTCACATTGTCAATAAATCCGTATTCAATTAATATTGGCTCAGTATTTCCTGTTTCTCTAAGGATATAATAATAGTCTTTATTAGGATTTTCAGGCAATCTTCTTTGATATGTTTTTCTTTTTATTTGTCCAGCTTCACCTAAGTTTTTTAAAATAATATCTGCTAAAGTAGAATTATTTTTTAATGAATAGACAACTTCTGCGCCTTCGGCTCCTCCTGCATTTATGTGATTTGATATTAATATTGTATTAGGACTATTATTGTATAAGTCTAACACTTTTTGTACTCTTTCGTTTTTCGGTAAATAAATATCTTCTTCTCTTGTCATTTTTGTCGGTATTCCTAATTCTTTTAATCTATTATAAATATATTTTGATATTTTTAAATTTAAATCTTTTTCTAGTAATCCGTTTCCTACTGCTCCACTATCTATGCCTCCATGACCTGCATCAATAATAACTCCCTCTATCATGATATCACCTCTAATATAGATTATGACTATATCTTCTTTTTGTCACAAAAAAAGAACAAATTTATTACTTTAAATTCTGCTCTTTTTATTTTACTTTATTCTTAATTTTAATTCCAAATAATAGGCATTTGTTAAATCAACACCAATTACTTGATTTGCCATTTCTATTTCTTTTTTAGGATAGATGGTTTGGGTTACATTTGCTGATATTTTTGTAAGAATTACATTTTTCTTATCTTTTACATAAATATCATAATTTTTTAAATTTATTTTTTCTTTAGTGCTATTAGTCATAGTATAACTTATCAATGAATTTTTACCGTCATATGTACATTTTATATTTTTAAATACTATTCCTTTTACTTTTTGGTCTTTTGTAAAACTTTTGTTACTGTTATAAATAAGTCCATCTTTTTCTACTAAGTTTCTTTTATTTAGTTTTATGCAGGTAAAAATAGCTAGAATTATTACAATAATAATTATTATATTTTTTTTATTTTTTATAAATTTTATATCTAATTTGTTGTTCCTGTTGTTTTTCTTTTGCATTCTTTTATCACCTATTAAAAGAATATCATATTTTTATAAACTAATCAATGAATACCTCTTTTATAAACCAAAAGAAAAGAAGCATACTTAAATGCTTCTTTATGAATTATAATCAATCATCTTAGCTCTAAATTGATTTATTAAAGATGTGATATCATTACATTCATTTGTTGAGTTTCCTTCTAATAAGAACCAATCCATAACATTTTCTTCACCATATATTTCATCATTATTTGGTGTTGCATGACGAATTGCTTTTTTCAAATATAGAAATTTATAATAGTTATCTGATTTGTTTAAATAATATCTAGTTCTTTCCCTTAGTCCAAAGAATGTGCTTAGTTCATAATCACTATGTCTATATTCAGTTGGTACTCCTAATAGACCTTCCAGAATATAGGCAAGGGTTCCCGTTCTATCCGAACCAACACGGCAATGGAAATAGATAGCATAGTCATCATTTCCAGCAACAATTCTTTGCATCACATCAATAGCAGCATCTCTTGCTAATTGATAATAACTCTTACCGTTGAATCTTGGCTCTGAAGCAGGATCACCGAATTCAGTATGATCAATTTTGTAATGTACTATTTCAGATGGAATATAGTTTGTTAATTGATCTTCTTCTGTGGCAACAATTTCTGAACCAGGAGTACGTAAATCAAATTCATTATAAATGCCTAATTTTTCAAATTGTGCTCTAGTTACTCCATTTCTATTAGTTCCCCAGATTTTTTCACCGCGATAGATTTTAGCAAATTTTGTTGTTCCATCAATAGTACCATCGCCATTTGTATCTACTGGAAGTCCTCCTAAGTCACGAACATTTCTTGTTTGTCTAGTTGTTCCTGGAATTGTGATAAGACGTCTTTCTCCAGTAGGTCTTACATAGCCATTCTTAGTAGAATCAGTTGCTGATACCCAATAGTATGTTTTTCCTGGAATAAAGTTATATAATTTACCATTATCATTAGATACATATGTTGCTTGA
>OCTX011950761.1_pt1 | contig 14623 bp, 11 predicted proteins | sample 1539691 | NCBI WGS metagenome assembly OCTX01 (sample SAMN02144231, study PRJEB22623) | gut metagenome | biome: sheep rumen | host: Ovis aries | place: New Zealand | reverse complement strand
CAAAATATAATCCCAAAAACCTTCATGGGAGAAATCTAATTGATGTTCTCTAATGTAGTTCATGGCATAGATACTCAATGCCTGACGCTCTTTTAGTTGAATAGTGCACAAAGGATCCTTTGATACATTAGAGTGTTCTTCTCCTAATTGCTCTACTCGATGCGCTTTATACCAATTGATAAAGTCTGCATAGCTTGTTTTCAAGCCATGCGCTAAGTCAAAACCATTTCCTATGAGAACAAGTCTATTCATGCAAACAGAGCATTATTTTTATTCTTTTGATGGTTGTTGGTAATCTATGGCTTTTACCCAGCGATAGCCATAGGCTGTTTTTTGTTTGCCAAGGACTGCATTATTGATATTTGCGGCGTTTTTTGCTCCCATTGCTACTGTGGCATCTTGTTGAGAATCGTACTTGGCAATAATTTCTCCCTCGGAATTTAGTTGATATATTGTTTCTTTATCTATATACTCATCTAATAATTGTGCTGCATTTTCATGAACATACTCATGTGCATAAGTTCGCACATCGTCCTGTAAGCAAAATTCTGCAAATTCAAACCAATCCTCATATATCACTTCATTGGCCTTATGTTCTCCGTTTTCATGATAAAATACATTCTTCTCTATAAAGTACTCTTGATAGAGTTCGTTTTCTTCATCATTGAGTTCTTCACCACTCTCCACTTTCTTCTCGACCTCTATAAAACGCGGCCAAATGTCCTGCATATACATATGATAGTATGCTTCACATAGCCTGCATATCTTTGGTTCTCCATGCAGTCCAACGGTTCCAGATGGTTTTACGTTATATCCATGCTCGGGGCTTGTAGATTGGTAAAAATTGATATAATATGTTTCTCGTTCATTAAGAACATCTATTAGTTCCTCTACATCTTCAGATTGATGCGTCTCTAAAATCTCATATTTCGGTTCGCCTTGTTCTTGATATGCTTTCCAAAAAGCACTATTTGTCGGGCCGATTTTGGAATCAAGATGTTCTCTGTGTCGTACTTGGGGATCACGCCTAGTTTGTCCCACATACACTTTGCCGTTGGGAAATGTGTATAGGTATATTACTCCTTTTCTTGCCATTTAAGATTTATTCTTCAGCGTTCACGAAATATCAAATCCGCCTTCTTCGATGAACAAGCGCATAACTAATCCATTCTTACTCTCCTATTCATTTGCATTCTCAATCTTGTGCGCCATAAAGCATATAGGCATCATCATTCTCTCTCTTGCGGCTCTGCATAGTCTATGAACAAAATGGGACATGCCATTCCTTCCGTTTCGAGTTGAGGATCATTAGGAAAGTCTGAACCTAAATCTTCATGATTTGAACGAATATCAACAAGGAAATCAAACACATTGCGGTTACCTTGGTTTACTCCAATATTACGTCTCCGAAAATATGCATTTTTGTTATGTTCGATGATATCCCATATCAATTGGGACCAACTATCTGTATCTTTAAGGCTAACATCTACAATGGGGCGTCCATTCTGCCAGTTCACAAAATCATAAAGAAAGCGGCCGAAAGACATATATTCATCGTTACGCATTCTTTGTTGAGGAATATGATGAGTAAATAATGGATATTCCCATGGGTTCACAAACATATATTGAGCACCAAGTGTAACAGTCTTGGGGCAAATATCATACTCAACTCTATTTGCACATTTAAACTTTGGCCATTGGGTGTATAAATATAGTTGAACTTGATCTCCGTTATTAGTTATTGTAGGATAATTCTTACCATGAGCCATTTTCAGTTGCATCAATGCGGCATTAAAACGGCTTTCGCCATCAACAATTCTTCTACATAGTACAAGTAAATCTCCTAATTCGCAAGTTTTAGGGACTCTATTATAATCAAAAGTTACTTTCGGTCTTTGATGAATATAAGCGCCTCCTAACTTGGCTTCTGCGAAAGCTCTGCTATGTTGTGCCATATTAACAAAATCCGTCACGATTGCAGCTGTATAATCAGGTTCTTGCAAATGAGGCATAGGCACTCTTTGGGCTACTATTGAGACAGCCTCTTCTAGCATATGATTTAATTCACATACTGCAAATAACTCATGGGGATAATAATGAAGACTCCTTATCATAAAACTATTTTTAATAAAAGTTCACAAATCTCTGCTATTGTCTTTAGTGTTTATTTCCAAGTATTTTGTATTAGTCATGTTTGTTAATTAAAAAAAATCACAAACTATTATAATAATCTATTAATCCTTCGCAAAAGAGCAAACCCACTTGTTGGTCAATACCGCCATACATCTTTTTAATCCTTCGTGCTTTTTCTTTATAAAATATGATAGCATCCATAAATGTTTCCAAATTACTACTCATCGCCATTACACAACTCAGATACAAGAAGTTCTATTCTTCGTCATAGGCTTCTTTCCACTCTCTCATAGTTGGCACATTCCATGTATCACCAGGAAAAGAGAAATAGGAACGACTATCGGCATCATCGCTGCTTGTTTCTTTGTCTATAAAATCTTTTAATGTTTATGAGCGGAATATTCCGTCCATAAATAATTGCTAAGTTCAAGACCGTATTGTTTGTACATCTGAAATGGCCAAGTATGCACCTGTACATGTTTCCAACGATCAAATTTTACAGTTGATTTCATATTTATTATTTTGCGCTATGGCGTTCTATATAAAGGTAAAACTTTTTTCTTAAATGCTCACTTGCTGTAAAATCAAAAAACATAGGGTTATATTCCAAAGATTCGTTCAATATTGTATTGAGCAAGACATAGTTTGCCATTTGTTTCTCATTAAAAATCTTTATGTCATTTTCCACTTCTGATTGTATACGATCCAAAAACATCACATATTTCCGCAGAATGGCGACAACCAAATCACATACTTGAATCATCGCATTTGAGCCTGATTCTGCAAAACTATAATTTTCAAGAGGCTTACCATCCATCAACATCGTCTCTTCACGCTCTAAATATGCTTGAACCGTTTTCTCTTCATCAAAGATCAGCGTCTTTTCAGGGAATGTGTATATTTCCTGCTGATAAAACTGTCGAAACTCTTTTACCCACATATGAGTTTCTTCACCCTGGATAAATGGTAATCCTATCTGATCCTTTGCTGCCTCCATACATAGTTTTAAATGCAAACAATGTGGCGACATCCTCTGTTTTTCCGCGTCTTCTCTTATGCGCTCATCTATCATTCGAATTATCTCATCCAAGAAAGCTTTTTGCTCTATGTTTTTGATATTCGGATATTTATATGCCTTAAAATGATTTATAGTTCTATTTACATCCTTCTTCAATATTTCATATAGTATCGCCTTGTATTCAAATGGATTATCATTTAAACCATTTATTGAATCGACAATATCCACAAACGCATAATATAATACTTGAACAGTGTTAAAATGAATATGCCATCCTTTGTCTCTAATGAGCTGAAGTATATTAGTACAATTCTCTTTATTTAATATAGTGATAAAATCTCCTTGTAGCATTTTAGTCGATTTGATTTCTGTTTCTGTTTCCCGACAAAGTGCTTTTTTGAGTTCTTCTCCCGTGATGCTATCTTCCGCTTGTACTCCGCCCAACACAAAAACTTCATCCTTTGCTCCATTTAATTTCCCATCTTTTATCCGAAGATGTTTAATATTGCCCGATTCATCATAATACAACGTCTCCTTACGCACAATATATTCTAAGCTTATTCCTTTTGCAATAGCCATTAATAACACACGTCTGTGAATAGATATGTAATCAACTTCTAACGGTTCCTTTCTTTTATATATTTCCTTTTTCATTATAATAAAAATAATTATAGATTGTTTCTTGTACTCAAAAGTTTATCCTTTTTTACACAAAGTATAGTACATATCTTCTAATATATCCGTAGGGTTCTGATTACGTTCTTTGCAGTCTATCAAATCTCTTATATCTGCGTCCGTTAGGCATAGTATTAGTTCATTTTCCCCCAACATTTTCGATTGCTTTTTTATTGCGCTCGCATCTAAACCATTTCGTGAAAAGATAATGGCGAAATGTCCTACTTTATTACTGAAGTACTTACTAACGCTATAGAATTCATCTGTATTTAAAGGATTTGAGTAATTCTTAAAATCTACAATTATCATCTTCGCTTTAAAATCTTCCTTCATCTGCTCCCAAAAACAAGGTGAAGTCTTATAAGTATTAGGTATAATCAAATCCCGCCTTGCAATCCCATCTTCTGTTGTAGATTGTCTATCGCATTGAAAGTGCCTAAACTCATCTGCAAACAAGTATTTAAATATCTCTTCACCAATATCTTCATATTCCGCCCATCCTTCTTTCCCTTTCGGACATTTATCTAATCTCTGGCGCAGCAATGCAGCCGAAGGGTTTGCATTTTCACTTTTTGCTATTTTTAACCTGCTAATCCTTTCTTTTATATACAGATGAATCATTTCCCCATTTTGATTGTTAACAATATCATGCCCCATCTTTTCCACACTCATATATGAAAGATTGGCATTTTGCAACATATTGACTATATCACGCGATGGGTAAAACCTGAAAATGAGGCCTTTATATTTATCCTTACAAGATTTGACTATTTGAGGAATATTGTTGCGGGTTAAATTTTCTTGTAAACACACGAGATATTTCTCATTATCGATCATCAATTCTCTTCGCATCTCCAAATAATCCACCTTGCATGATCGTCCACGCAACATATACACAGCATAAGCTAACAAATCGGGCTCAGATGCATATTGAACAAATATCTCGTTCAACTCATGATGGATGTACTGTTCCTCAAACATGAATCTATAATCATATCCATCTCCTATCCCTGTTATTACTCCATTGATAATACGCGATGTATCCGCTTCTACATTATGGAAACGAAACATCACATCTACTTTCTTTGGATACACTTTGCATTCCGGCCTCGTGGATTCATACACATTAATCATTACCACACAAAATTTCTCGTCACACGGATGCAAATATAGTTGTAACCTCTTATTATAATTTAAAAATGTGTGTTTAATTTGGGCATAGTGTTTCTCAACATATGATTGGTACTCTCGTTGAGAATCCTTCATCTCTTTCAGTACACGCTCACAAAACTTTTTAGGCAATGCTTTTTCTTTCGGGAAAATGCTTTTACATGAAGATATTTCTTTTCTTAACTCTTGCGCGTACTCTTCGTATTCTGTTTCATTTTTTCGATATATCTCTGTAGTAATTTTAAAATAGAAACTTTCATGACTAAAACGCTTGTCTTCTCGATAGTCTTCACCCCAATGCTGAGATAACGAATACGGGATATAAGTACGCCCATATTCTAAGATATTTATATATGGATGCGCTGAAACTCTATTAGCTTCTTCAAATTGGAATAATAATGATGCTAACCACTCATATAGTTCTTTTGCCGCGGAAACTCTCGTTTCTTCCGTTATGGCATCTGCATTCTGATTATGAATATCATAGACATTAGAAAGGCTCACCGGGAAAAAGTAATTCTGCTTTACTTCTTCTACAACTTGCGCTATCGTATTTATGATTAATTTTGCTTCTGTCAGATCTACTGCTTTACATAAATCACAGTACAATTCTAATAGCTCCTCATAAGCCTCTTTCGCATTCTTCAATACTTTCTTCCTTGAATTCATTGAATTGACATACATAACACATTACAGGCATCTTTTTTTCAATATTTATGGCAATAAGGGCAGGCCTAATTCGGCGAGGTATTTGTTGTGCTCGGCTTTGGCGGACTGGATGGATTTTTCGATTTCCACCAGTTGGTCATGGACGCTGTTAATATCAATCGGTTTCTCTTCCTGCGCCAGATTAACATATCGTGTGATATTCAGATTAAAGTCATTCTCCTTAATCTCGGACATAGACACCAAACGAGAATAACGCGGTTCCTCTAAACGATACTGATATGTCTTGACAATCTTTTCTACATCCTCATCACGAAGAGAGTTTTGTCGTTTGTCTTTTTGGTAGTGCTCTTCCGAGGATGCATTAATAAACAGTATCTTATCGCTTTTGCGGCATTTCTTCAGCACCAATATACAAACGGGTATACCTGTTGAATAGAAGAGATTAGCCGGCAAGCCGATTACTGCATCTATATTGTCATCCTCTATCAGTTTCTTGCGGATGTCGTATTCCTTGCCACCACGGAACAAAACGCCATGAGGTAATATGATAGCCATCGTTCCTTCATCGCTCAGATAATGGAAGCCATGCAACAAGAATGCGAAATCTGCAGCAGACTTTGGTGCTAATCCATAACGACTAAAACGAAAATCTTTGGCCGTCTCTTCCGAAGGATCCCAACGAAGCGAGAAAGGCGGATTGGCAACTATAGCATCAAACGTCATCTTCTTTGCAGGATTATCTTCTCTCAGGATGCTCCAGTCGTTTGCCAATGAATCGCCATGATGAATCTCAAACTCCGTATCTTTCACCCCATGAAGCAGCATGTTCATTCGGGCGAGGTTATAAGTGGTTATATTCTTTTCCTGCCCGTAGATTTTTCCTATCTTATTAGGTCCCATTTGATTCCGAACATTCAGCAGTAAAGAGCCTGAACCACAGGCAAAATCAAGAACCTTGTTTATCTTACTTTTATTGCCCGTTTTCGGATCCTGACAATCCAGAATAACGATTCGGGACAAGATGGTAGAAATCATCTGCGGCGTATAGAACTCACCTGCTTTCTGTCCCGATCCTGCGGCAAACTGACCTATAAGATATTCGTAAGCATCTCCTAAAGAATCATTCTCAGAAGAGAAATCCTTCAAGCCATCAGCAAGTGTAGGAATAACCGTTGCCAATAGTTTGTTTCGCTCTGTGTAATCTTTTCCTAATTTTTCCGAATTAAGATTTATTTCAGAGAACAATCCTTTGAATACGCTATCAAAGGAATCATTTTCTATGTACTTAAAACCTTTCTCGATAACTTTCAACAGCTGGTCATCGTGCCTTTTGGCTAAAGTTACTATGTTGCTCCACAAATATTGAGGTTCAATGACATAGTGAATCTTACGACGCATCTGCTTTTCAAAGAGAAAAATGTCATCTTGATTTTCATTATACCATATTTGCAAAGTGCTGCTGACCCCTAATTTTTCCATGATGTCTTTAGGAGTCTCCGGATAATCGGCTCCTAATTCTTTTTTTGCAGCACGCTCATAGTTGTCAGACAAATATTTCCAGAAGAGGAATGACAACATATAATCACGGAAATCATCAGCCATCATTGCTCCTCGCAACTGGTTTGCTATACCCCACAGGGTTTTTCCTAATTCATTTTGTGTATTTTGTGACATAATTCTTTGTTATTACACATGCAAAATAAAATGATATTTAGTCATCAAAGCGCCAAACACATCCCTAATAATTTGCTTATTATCCTCAACCATAGCATCCATCTGAGGATAATACACTTTTTGGTGAGTTAACGCATTTATAATTGTAGCATTACGGTCTGGATTAGTAATGCCGATTTGTTCAAGAACATACTTGAGTTGTCCCGTTCCCAAAAATGAAGATATATTCTCCAGAACTTGTCTAAGTATTGCCATATGATAAATTTCAAAATTATCATTTACTATTGTATGCTCTAAAACTTGCAATAATCTCAAATGATATAATAGAACATCATTCCTTGGATTAATTAACCCAAAGCCCACATCATTTCCTTTTTCCAACAATTGAACTTTTGAGGCTTTTTTATATTTGTCTGCCTTCTCTCCTTTGAACAAACAATCGCTTAATATTGTGGCAAATCCTATATGGTGTGTTGTTATTATAATCTTCTTTCTTTCATAATATTTTTCTATCAGTTCCATTAAGGTAAAAACCGTAACAAAAATATTATGGTCATCCAGACTTGACACTGGATCATCTATAAAAATATATTGATTTTGCTCATCAGCCCACCCTTCTGTATCAAACAACGCTAAGAAAAAACACCACACAAATATTCTTTCTTCACCTCGCGATAACTTAATATTCTTTTTTTCTGCATCATCCAAATGGAAAGTAATGTATTCTATTCCCTTCTCTGGATCATCCTCATACTGATGGAATACGAAGTCATATTTTGGATTATATGGTTTTAATTTCTGTCGGACATTATCTTCATATATTATTGTGTGTAACCGATTTAAACTACTGGGAATTACACGTAATCGAATATTTTCTTCAGAATGCTCAATATCATTATCCCATACAAACAAATCTTCACTATACGCATTATAATAAACACCTGTTTGCCTTCCTTTGGAGCCATCAGCCTTGTGCTCTCTAGCATATTCTTTATATTCAACAGATAGCCGCGTCTTTCCGGTAGCATTAAATGCATAAATTAAGAGAATATTTTCTCTCGCTTCTTTAAGTTGCCTTGCTATGTCAATCAGTTCCATAATTGTATAATCTTATATGTGAGGAAATAATTGTTGCAAAAGTGCATCTTTCTGAGACTTCAAAAGTGCTAATTTATTTGTAGTTGCAAAAATCTCATCATCTATAGATTGCAATACATTAGCAATCTTTTTTTGCTCATGTAATAAGGGAGGAAATAGTAATTTTTTATCTTTCAATTCCATAAAATGTCTTTTATAGGCAACTGGTTTAAAATGAATATGTAAGAGCATATAATAAACAAATTTTGTATCAAGCTTTTTGGGGTTTTTTGATCTAAAAATCTTTATTCCATCCGCTCCTTGAATAAATGGGAAGTTAACTAATTTCAAAGTGCAAGTATGATCTCCAAAAATAATTAGTTCTTCTGAATCTCTATTCAAAACAGCAGATGCATCATCGGAGTATCCACATATATATGCCTGCGATTGATCAATGATTGGTATTTTTCCTATCGTTTTATATTCTTTTGATTGCAATTTTTTAGAAGGAGAGAGTGTTTTTATTGCATCCCCTACCATATTTTCCTGCCATTCCCCAGTGTTTTGAAACTCGGGAAAGCGGAGTTCAGGAACGGTTTTGCCTCGTTTCGGGAATAGCTGTTGTAATAATGCCTTTTTGTGCGTCTTCAATTGGTCTAATTTCAGTTTTGTTGTTACAATCTCATTATCTATCGACTGTAAAAAAAAGGCTATTTTTTGTTGCTCGGCTGAAGTTGGTGGAATGGGAATTACTAAAGACTCTATTTCTGTACTATTTATTCCTGGTTGTCCACTTCTCGTAGAAGTCATCTCAACCCATTTTTTATATTCACTTGTTTGCAGATATTGAAATAAAAAATCTGGATTTAAGATGGAAGCATTTGGTTTTACACGTATCAAAAAGCCAGCAAATACTAATGGTCCGTCTTCTTTTTTGTATTTATACACTTTCCCAACAGTTGCTCCTGTTCTTGCAAATACTATATCTCCAACTTGCAACGAATTATGTACCGTCGCTATTACATCCACAGATACCTTTCCATCACTAATAAATTGTCCATCTTCAGAAATATCAGTTATTCGCAAATATACCGGTAATTTATCGGAATATGGAACAGCAGGAGCATTTACACCGTAGTCAGGTACTTGTAATAAACAATTACCTAATTTCTCAAGTCTCCACTCCGCTGCGTTTTGGAATTCGGGGAAGCGGAGTTCGGGCACGAGCCTCACGGTATCGTTAGCTGTCGTTATCGTCTCGTTTACGTGTCGTTTACGTGTCGTTGTCGTGTTTGACTCGAGGGAGGTAGCACAAGAGGCGCACATGGATTGCTGATATGTTGGATTATTATTCATCTGCTGTAGTTTCATTTTTCATCTTCATAAGCGGACAAGCCGGATATTTTTTGCCCCGATACCATTCGTTTCAATAAGGGAATCAAGTCTTTCATCACTGCTGTTTCTTCTTTTATTCTTTCACGCCATCCAAGTTGTAAAGGTGTCAGCAGGTCATCCAGCTTCTCGGCATCAAAAATCTTGCGCTCGACAATATCATCCACAAATATTTTCAGAGACGCGATGTCAAGATGATGCGTTTCGGCAATGCTTAACATTTCTTTGGCAAACTTCTCTGTCTTGAAAAGCTCATAACCGTCACGGATTTCCTTCTCTGTCTTACCGTTTACATTATTGGCATCCAAGCTATCAATATACGCTATGATATCCTCACGTTCGTCTAACAGGGTGGATGTTGAACATACCAAATCCTTCAGTTGGTCTTTGGTCATGTTCACCTTGGTCGGTGTTCCTACATAACGGGTAATCAGTTCCATTATGTAATCGTAATCGATCACAGCTGATGCGAAAAGTACGAACTCGAAGTCCAGTTCTTGAACTTCCTCCGTTACTTCCATATCGCTTTGCTCACGTTTGGTTTTCAGTTGCTTTGCTACATCCAGATAAGCACCTCGGAAAGCACGCATTTCCTCCTGTCCAAAATCCTCCACCATAGACGGCTCGGCTATGTATGATTCACCAGTTTCTTCGTCTGTTTTAACAAGATCGGTGTATTGATCCAATTGTGTTTTGTACCGTTGCACTTCTTTGAAATACGTTACAAAACCTGCTTTTGCATCATCACCTTTCAGATTAGCCACCTCATCTGCGCGGAATTCCAAGTTCTGCAGGTTCATAAAATTCCGCAAATTGGTTACCGCTTGACAATACTTCTGCGCAATCACTTCTGCCGGTTCCACCAACCAAACTTGACGTGCGACCTCTCCGTTCTTCTCACCGGAGAACAACGCAATCGCATCGTCCACTTCTTCCTGTTGTCCACGGAAATCCAATATATTGCCGTATGGCTTGGTGTCATTCAGGATACGATTGGTACGCGAAAACGCCTGTATGAGACTGTGATATCTCAGTTTCTTGTCCACATACAGCGTATTGAGGTACTTGGAGTCAAAGCCCGTAAGCAGCATATCCACCACAATTGTAATATCTATCTTGTTGCGATGAGGATAGTCCGCGTTGGTAAACCGCTGGTCCTTGATACGCTTCTGCACATCCTGATAGTATATATCAAACTCTTCAACCGAATGGTTGGTGCCATATTGTGCGTTATACTCCTTGATGATGGCTTTGAGTGCTTGTTTCTTCTGATCCGGCTCGGTCTGGTTGTCCAAACGCTCTTGCAGCAAATCCTCTTGAATCTGCATGATGTCACTATTGCCCTCCGCAGGAGGAGAGAACACGCAAGCGATATTCAACGGTTCGTATGACGAATCTTCCTGTTGCTGTTCATTCTGTATCTGACGGAACAGATGCCAGTACTCGATAGCCTCGTTGATAGAACCCGTAGCAAAAAGCGCGTTGAATCGGCGTCCGTTGGTCGCAGACTGATGCTTTTGCAGAATGGCTTTGACAATTGCTTGTTTCTTAACGCTCCCAACAGGCGTCACATCGCTCTCTTCCGGTTTGAAATAGTCCACATGGAATCGCAAGACATTCCTGTCCTCAATGGCATTCGTTATCGTATAAGCATGCAGTTCCTTCTCGAACACATCTTCCGTTGTCTTGTAAGATGCTTCTTCTCCGGTAATCTGGGTATAGGTGGCATTCTGCTCGAAGATAGGTGTGCCCGTAAAGCCAAACAACTGTGAATTTGGGAAGAACTCCTTGATGGCTTTGTGGTTTTCGCCAAACTGTGAACGATGGCACTCGTCAAAGATGAACACCATACGCATATCGCGGACAGGCAGCAGCCTTTCCTGATAATTGCGGCGGTTCTGTGGGTCCAAAGCAATACCCAGTTTCTGAATAGTCGTCACGATAATCTTATCGGCATAGTCCTCCGACAACAATCTACGCACGAGTGTTTCCGTATTGGTATTTTCTTCCACACATCCGTCCTGGAAACGGTTAAACTCCTCTCGCGTCTGACGGTCAAGGTCCTTTCTATCCACCACAAACAGGCACTTGTCAATCTCCGGATTGTCTTTCAACAGCGTTGCAGCCTTGAATGAGGTGAGCGTTTTACCGCTACCTGTCGTGTGCCAAATATAGCCGTTACCACGGTTTTCCTCGATGCATTTCATGATGGCTTTTACCGCATAGATCTGATAAGGGCGCATCATGAGGATTTTCTGCTCACTATTCACCAGTACCATGTAACGACTAATCATTTCGCCCAACTTGCACTTAGTCAAAAAGGCCTCTATGAAATCGTCAAGACCCGAAATCTTATTGTTTTTCTCATCCGCCCACTGATAAACAGGCAAATAATTTTCGTCCGCGTTGAAATTGAAATGATTGTTGTTATTGTTGGCGAAATAATAGGTTCTGGTGCGATTGCTGACAATGAACATCTGCATGAAACAAAGCAGCGAATTTGTGTAACCATTGCCCGATTCGTTCTTATATTCCACGATTTGCTGCATCGCCCGGCGAGGACTTACTTCCAGTGTTTTCAGCTCTATCTGTACAACAGGTAGACCATTAATTAACAATACCACGTCATAGCATCGATAACTATTCCGAGTGGTGGTACGGAACTGATGGATTACCTCATAATCGTTTTTGCACCAGTCTTTTATGTTGACCAATGTATATTGCAACGGCGTACCGTCCTCACGGAAGAAAGTGTTCCGCTCGCGCAAGCGTTTGGAAGCAGCAAACACATCCGGAGTGACAATCTCGTCCAACAGACGCGTGAACTCCGCATCCGTCAGATTTACTCTGTTGAGGGTCTGGAATTTCTCTCTGAAATTCGCCTCAAGACCATCCCTATCGCGAATATCGTCGCGATATACGTAATTGACACGTTGCAACGCCGCAATCAGTTGGTCCTCTATTTGTTTTTCTAACATCATTATTGCTTTGTATTTGATATTACGCGATTAGGAGCATTCCATTGCAAACTTTCAAAATTTGTCTTTTCGGGTTCAATTCATCGCTTGTCTCTCGGTTGTCTCTCGGTCATCGGTCGGTGATGGCTTACTTGGCAAGTTGTGTGAGCGGATCTGTGTCTATCGGTTCCAACATCACATCCTCCGGGGCGAGATCCAAAAGGAATGCCATATATAGTGGTATGGTCAACAAGGCTTCGTTGCGCCCTACGTTGTAATCACCACATTTGATGGCATGGTACACATGATATTTCTCGGGATGTTTGAGTACGGTTTGCAGGGACTTGGCATTGCCGCTTCTGGCCTTGCACTCCAACAACACGCATTCGCCTTGATGGCGTATCAGGAAATCTATCTCCAGTCCGCTATCTTTATGGTAATAATAGAGTTTACGCCCCATCTTTCCCAATATATCTGCCATCAGGTTCTCATAGATAGCGCCTTTATATGCACCTAACTGACCTTGAATAATACTTGAAGCAGTACCATCTTCCAACATGCTGACAAACAAACCTGTATCCGCCATATACACCTTAAACTGGTCTTGTATGGCATTGCCTTCCAAGGGCAGTTCGGTTATTTCCGTATTGTAACAACGATGGATGATACCTGCGTCTTCTATCCATTGCAGACTACCGGCATAATCTTTGCCTCGGCCGTTGGGACGTACCGCAGAATAGGTGAATTTCTTATTCTCCTTTGCCAGTTGCCGGGGAATGGACTCAAAGCATTCACGGATACGCGACTTATCCTCGGTACGTGCATATTTGATCATATCGGCTTTATAGCTATCAATAATCTGACGTTGTACCTCCAACAGCGGACCTACTTGTCTGGTTGTCAAGAAAGTACTTACCGCTTCCGGCATTCCGCCTACAAACACATATTGCAACAGCAACTCGCGCATTCTCAGATGAATAGCTTCGTCAACAGGAGTTTCCTCTTGGAAATGCTTGCGCAAAAGGGCTATATGTTCTTCCCTAATACCGTTCGCCCATAGCCATTCCTCAAAATCCATCGGGTACATATCGACAATATGCTCGAAGCCGACAGGAATAGAAGCCTCATTTTCCTCCTTTTGTTCCTCTTGAGTCTTGTAACCATTCACGCCCAACAGAGATCCGGTACAAAGCACGTCATAGCGTCCGTCCAAACAGAAATATTTAAGCGACGCACGGGCCATGGGACAATCTTGTATCTCATCAAAAACAAAGCAGGTCTTATGCGGCTCAATAACCAACGACGGTAAAGTTGCCGAGATGCGCATAATAATCTCGTCAACATCCAAACTGGGATGAAAGAAATGTTTATATTCCCTATGCTCACGGAAATCCAAATATACGACATGATCATAATGCGCTTGGGCGAAAGCCTTCACACTACTGGTCTTGCCGCACTGACGGACGCCCTTAATGACAATGGGTTTGTGCTTTGGATTCTCTTTCCATTGCAAAAGACAGTCTTCAATCTTCCGTTTATACATACTATAATCTGTTTGCAATTACGTTTTTCAAGCGACTTTTTGCGCAAATCGTCACATTTTTCAAACGAGTTTTTGCATTATTTGATACATTTTTCCAACGAAAACCGCTGCAAAGATACACAAAAATCCGCATATATGCAAGAAAAATCAGAGATTTTTTGTTTAAAGTTTAAAGTTTAGCGTTTAGAGAGCCTAAAACGGGCGATTTATTCAAAGGGATGGGCTTGTTTGTATTCGTGCAAGAGGGAGTTGAACTTCCAAGCGCGGAGGGTGGTATAAGACTTGCCGTTAGAGGCGATATGGTTGGCGGCCTCG
>OCTX011908531.1_pt1 | contig 14627 bp, 11 predicted proteins | sample 1539691 | NCBI WGS metagenome assembly OCTX01 (sample SAMN02144231, study PRJEB22623) | gut metagenome | biome: sheep rumen | host: Ovis aries | place: New Zealand | reverse complement strand
GACAAGCTGACGCCCGCCACAACAGAGGCGCAGGATTTCGCAAACAGCGAGCCTTCCTATTTCAAATTCACATCATCAGCCGAGAAATATGACGCTGCCGAAAAGGTACGCTATTACTACAAGGGCGAGATAGCATCCGAGGGTGCAAAGCGCACTATATTCACCATGCTCGGCGAGCTCATAAAAAGCGGCGAGATACAGCTTAAAAACGAACAGCAGGTAACGGGCGGCGCAAATGCCCTGATAACATTCACAGGCGAAAAAGGCGAAGAATACAAGCTGTGCGAGGGACTGCTGATAGAGCACCCGGGTGAAGAGGGCGGAAGCTCGGTATATATTTTCCGCACGCCTCACTCTGTTATATACCTCGGTGCAGATTATGAAGCTATGCAGAACTTAAATAGCACGATACAAAGCGCAGTAATGACAAGCAAGAACCTTGTTAAGACAACATCGCTGAATGACACCGAGCCTGAACAAAAAAAGCTCATTCCGCAAGATATAGCGTATATCAGGGTGTATTCAAACTATGCCGAGGGTCGTGTTGAAAAGGGTTTTTACCTGACAGTCAACGGCGAATACCACACATTTGACTATTCCAAGATAGACCCGGAAGAGAATAAACAGGCAAGTGAAACCCACGAACAGTGGCTGCTAAATCAGATATGTGAGAATTCGCCGTACGATATAATTCACTACGGCTTGCAGACAAGGTACATAACACAGGCACTTGAATATGCCGCAAAGACAGACCCTGACGCTAAGGTGACTACTACGCACAAAATGTGCGACTACGGACAGAAAACATCTTATGCAGTTGTTGACGGAAAGCCGATAATGCTGTATTCCTACGGCGACAACCTGAGGGTAGTTGAGGACGACAATGCCAAAAAGGCAGAGGAATTATTCACTAAAGCACTCACGGATAATATAAAGGTCGAGTGACAAGCAAAGCCTGCACCGCAAGGGTGTGGGCTTTTTTTGCGGTCGTGCGGTTGATTTTGGCGGCGGTTTATGATAGTATTATGATAGCAAAAAATAACGGGGGAAGAATAATGGCTGACAGAAAAATACTTATCATAGACGATGACATCGACCTTTCAATGATAATCACGGATATGCTTGAGAGCAAGGGCTTTTTTGTAAGTTGCGCTCAGAGCAGCGAGGAGGCTTTTGATATTCTTGCACAAAGCAGCTTTGACCTGATACTGCTTGATATCAACCTGCCCGACAGCGACGGCTTTGATGTGTGCAGGCAGCTCAGAGAGGTATCAAATGTGCCTGTTATTTTCGCAAGTGCAAGAACGAGCGAAACGGACAGGATAACCGGGTTTGACATCGGCGGCGACGATTATCTTCCCAAGCCCTACTCGATGAAGGAGCTGCTTTCACGCATAAATGCGCTTATCAGGCGCACATACGGCAGCAGCGAAAAGGAAAAGACGGTCAGCTTTGGCAGCGTTAAGGTGAACATTACCGCAAGAACGGCAACACGCAGCGGCAAGGCGGTGAACCTTTCGCTGAGAGAATTTGACCTTCTGGCTTACCTTTGCGAGCACAAGAACGAGGCTATCACAAAGGATAAACTGATAAGCGGGGTGTGGGGGGCTTTTTCAATGGTCGAGCCTTCAACGCTTACGGTGCACATACGCTGGCTGCGTGAAAAGCTGGAGGATGACCCGGCACAGCCCGTTTACATAAAAACGGTATGGGGAGTAGGCTACATTCTGGAGGATAAGGGAAATGAGAGCTAAGCTGTTTATTCAGGCGCTGATATTTTCGCTGCTGATAATCGTCGCAGGTGCGCTGTTTTATTTTTCAGGCTCGCAGAGTGATCCCGATGAGGCAAGGTCAGCCTCGCTGGTGGGCGCTTACGAGGTAAAAACGATGATAAACGAGGGGAACACTGCACAGGCTGTACAGAAGCTGGACGAGCTGGACGAACAGCTCAGGGCGCTGGACATAAAGACAAAGCGCAGCAAGAGCATAGCCTGGATCTGTCTTATCGCTTCGGCGGCGATATTTGCAAATGCGGCATACACCTATTTTGCGGTGCTGCGCCCGTTTGCAAAGCTGGAAAGATACGCAAACGAGATAGCTGCGGGCAACTTTGATATTCCGCTTGACTATGAGCGAAAAAACTACTTCGGAAAATTCACCTGGGCTTTTGACAGCATGAGGCGTGAGATAATTGCGGCAAGGGCAGGCGAAAAGCAGGCTGTTGAGAACAACAAGACAGTCATCGCAACACTTTCTCACGATATTAAAACGCCTGTTGCTTCGATAAGGGCTTATGCCGAGGGACTGGAGGCGTACCTTGATACATCGCCTGAAAAGCGAAGCAGGTATCTTGAGGTGATAATGCGCAAGTGCGATGAGGTATCAAGGCTGACCAACGACCTGTTCATACATTCGCTCTCAGACCTTGACAAGCTGAGCATTGAGCTTGCGCCGACCGAGCTTTGCTCGCTGATGGAGGAAACGATAACCGAGCTTGATCCAAGCGGCAGGGAGATACATTTTGAAAAGCCCGATTTTGATTTCACAGCGCAGGCAGATGCGCAGAGAGTAAGGCAGATAGCAGAGAACCTTATCACCAACTCAAGAAAATACGCAAAGACGGATATAGACGTTACTATGAAAACAAATGACGGCACGCTGGAAATATGCTTCGCCGACCACGGAAAAGGCATTCCCGATGAGGACATGGCTTTTGTGCTTGAAAAGTTCTATCGTGGGCACAACTGCGAGGGTGCTCAGGGAAGCGGACTTGGACTTTACATAGTTCAGCACCTTTGCAGCAAGATGGATGCACAGCTGAAGCTGCACAACACCCCCTCGGGACTTGCGGTCACTGTTGTTTTCAGCGGACAAAAGGGCACAAAAACACCTTAAGGATTTCTTAATAACTTTTGCTGTAAACTGAAGGCACAATAAAAAATAAGCGGGGGAAAGGTTATGAAAGAGGCAATTCTTACGGCAAAGGGACTTTGCAAGAGCTTTGCACACAACGGCGGTCAGCTGCACATAATATCCAACGTGGATATGGAGCTTTACAGCGGTGACTTTACTGTGATAATGGGCGCTTCAGGCTCGGGAAAATCAACGCTGCTTTATGCTCTCAGCGGAATGGACAGGGCAACCAGCGGCAGCATTATGTACGGCGGAACGGACCTTGTGACACTTAAAGAAAACAAGCTCGCTGCGCTGCGCCACACGGATTTCGGCTTTGTATTCCAGCAGATGCATCTTGTGAGCAATCTTTCTATTTTTGAAAACGTCGCTGTTACGGGGTATCTTAACAAATCTGTTCCTGCCAAGGAAACCGACAGGAGAGTTGACGAACTGCTTGAAAAGATGAGCATTTCTCACATAAAGACACATCTTCCCTCCCAGGTCTCGGGCGGTGAGCAGCAGCGCTGCGCTATCGCAAGGGCGGTAATAAACAAGCCCAAGCTGATCTTTGCAGACGAGCCGACAGGTGCGCTCAACAGAAAAAACACACAGGACGTTCTGGATCTGCTGACCGAACTGAACAAGGAGGGGCAGAGCATACTTATGGTAACGCACGATGTGCGTGCGGCAGCAAGGGCAGACAGGATACTTTACCTCAGTGACGGAAAGATACTGGGCGACCTTGACCTGCCGCCTTACGTTCCCGAGGAGATAAAGAGCCGTGAAACACAGATAAACGCCTGGCTCACATCACTTGAATGGTGAGGTGAGAGCATGGAGATAATCACTCTTGTAAAGGCGAACATCAAAAGGCGCAAAGGCGCATTTATCGCAGTTGTACTGCTCACGGCGATAATCGTTGCATCATCGCTTTCGATATTCAATTTCACCGACAGTATGGACAGGGCACTTGAAAGTTCGTTCAGGGATCGGGGCGACCCGACTGATGTATGCTTTGTATTTAGCCAATATTACACACCCGAGCTTGAAGAAAAGGTGCGCAGTCTTGACATAGTTGAAAAGCTTGATGTATATGATGCGCTTGACAACTGGTACAACGACGGTGTATCAAACAGAGTCGGGAACCACAACGACGGCAACAGCTACTTTTATATGAAGCTGCATGACGGCATAAGGCTTATCAATTCAGATATTTCGGGCTTTGAGGACAACATACCTGCACTTGAAAAGGGCGAGGTATATCTGCCGCTGGGGTGCAGGGAAAAGCTCCAATGCAAGGTGGGCGACTCGCTTGAGACCTGCTTTTACTATAAAAAGTACGAGTTTACAATAAAGGGCTTTGTTCAGGAGCCGCAGAACGGCTCTGCACAGATAGGCTGGAAACAGGTATTCATATCAGACGAGGATTTTGACGAGCTGTCTGAGATATCTGCCAAAACAAAGGCTGATCCTGCTTACAAAAACGATAAGGCTGTGCAGAAGGGTATCGAGGTCAAGGTTTTCAACCTGTTCAAAGCAGACAGCTACACGGGCAGCGATACACAGTTCCAGAGAGATGTGAACCTGGCTACAAAGCTGGGTGACCTTTCAGGCGGAACACTTACAAAGGCGCAGTCGGTCAACTACTCTGCGCTGCTGCCAAACGTGCTTTCAAAGATAGTGCTGACATTTATCATGGTGCTGTTCGTGGTGGCGCTTGTCATTATGGGACACAGCATTTCAAGCGAGATAGAGATAGACCGCAAAAAGCTGGGCATACTCAAATCGCAGGGCTTTACCACGCACAAGATAAGGCTTATAATGCAGATACAGTATATATTTGCTATGATAATAGGCGTTGTGATCGGTCTTGTGGGGGCGTTCTTCCTCTCGGGAGTGATCGCAGACGAGTTCGTTGAGACAGTGGGCACTCCCATCAGCATAAATATCAGCGTTTTAAAGGCTGTGCTCGTGATAACAGCTATCATCGGCATATCGCTGCTGGTCATGGCGATCAAAACTCACAAAGTCACAAGAATATCGCCTGTACAGGCTATCACGGGGCAAAAGGACGATGTGTACTTTGACAGCAGACTAAGGCTCGGGCTGAGCAAAAAGCTGCTTTCGCTGACACTTGGCATAAGGCAGTTCACATCTGCCAAAAGGCGCTATATCAGTATGCTGATAATCTCGGCGCTGCTTATGTACTTTATGGTTTCGATAAATCTCATCGCAGGACTTGTCACCTCACGCAACGCTCTTGAAATGATGGGCATGGAAGTAACGCAGCTGGATATGAACATCAACAACGCAGGCGAGGATCTTCTTACCATTGACGAGGCTGAAAAGAGGGCTGAGGAGATAATAGAGAAATACACCACGATAGAAAAAAGATATGCCGTAAACGGCACCTACTGCTCTATCAACGGCTATAAGCTGTTCTGCCGTGCATACAAGTACCCGCAGGACATCGGCGGGCTTATCAAGGGCAGACGCCCAAGACAGAGAAACGAGATACTTATCACACAGATGGTCAGCGATGAGTTCGGCTGGAAGATAGGCGACAAGGTCAATGTTGCAGGCAGAAGCGGCGAGTTTGAATGTATGGTATCCGGCATTTATCAGTCGATGAACGATGCAGGTATGGTCTTTGCGATACCCTACGAAGCATTTGAAACGCTCAGCCCGTCGTTTAAGATAAACTACGAGGGATTTGTTATAAAAGACGAATCCAAGGCAAAGCAGATAGCAGACGAGATAGACAAGGCGCTTGTCAACGACAAGGGCGAAAAGAAAGGCTCATGCAGCTATTGGGATATTGAAAACGAAGGCGAGGAGATGTACGAGAGCGAGATAAACCTGCTCAAAGGAATAATTTACAGCTTCTCGGGCGTGTTTATGCTTATTGCAGTTGTGCTTTTATGTACAAAGGCTTTTGTGCTTGAAAGGCGTGACATAGGCATTTACAAGGCGGTCGGTTTCACATCGGCAAGGCTTAGGCTGTCATTTGCACTGAGGTTTTCACTTGTAGCGCTGCTTGGCTCGCTGATAGGCATTGCACTTTCGGAGCTTTTCACGCAGAAGATGATGGAAGCACTGCTGAGCGTTATAGGTGTTTGCTACCTTGATCTCGAAACGGGCGTACTTGACATAGTGATACCTATGGTGCTGCTGGTCGTGGGATTCTTCGTATTCTCGCTGGTGGCTTCAAGAAAGATAAAGAAGGTTGAAACAAGGGAGCTTGTTACGGAATAAACAAATAAAAAAACGGAGGGCGCTCATAAAAGAGCGTATCCTCCGTTGTTTTTTATCAGGGTCATATCCTCAGGGTAAGGTTGTTAAGTCCGAGGGAATTGACGTAGTTTGCGTCCTTGACCATTTTCATTATCATTCTTATGCCGATATGCGAGAATTTATCGTCGTCCTCATGAAGCTCAAGGTAATTCACGGGGTCAAAGTTGCGGCAGTTATCTCTCATTCGTATAACCGTTTCATCCGGCTTCAGCATAAGCCTTATATCAATGGAATGCTTATCATCGTTTTCCCCTTCAAAGCCATGCTTAACGGTATTGTTCGCCATTTCCTCGATACAAAGTGCTATCAGTGAGCCAAGACGTGAGCTTGTCCCATGCTCTTTGCAGAACTCAGATGCCTGCTTTGATGCTTCTATCACCTGCTGCGAGCTTGTTATGGTCATCTCAAAGCAATCCTCAGGCTTTGCTCCGTAATCGTCGCTGAGCATCGAGAAAGTAGATGTATCGAACTTGACCGCTTTTTTTCTTATGAAAACAACTGTGCAGATAAACAGCAGCGCCTCACACTCTCCGAACAGGAAGCCGAGCCATATACCCTTGATGCCCATAAATCTGCTTAGAATGAATGCAGAGCCTGCAGGGAAAAGGAAATTCTGAAGTACAGAGATAAATCTTGTAAAGCGTGTTCTGTCTATGCCCTGGTAGTAGTTTTTGAGCGAGGTGTTTATTGCACACGGCACGAGCGACAGCACGAAAAGTCTGAATCCCGATATTGCCATTCCCTTTGCACCTGTATCGGTAAGAAAGAGCATTACCATCGGTTTTGCGGCTATAAGCGAGATAGCTGTGACCGTTGCACATATAGCGACTGCGTAGAAAAGCATCGTTTTAACGAGCGAGCGCAGTGCTGTGGTGTCCTCGTCACTGTAAAGAATAGATGAGAGCATAAGTGCGACAGAGGCTATGCCAGAGCTGAACGCATAGCAGATATTTCCTGTTGTTGAGATGACAGAGTATGCTGCAACTGCAAGGTTGCCCTGTATATCCAGCAGCATTTTATTCAGCACGAATGTCAGCAATACAAGGCTGACCTGGTTTATCAATGTCGGGAAGCCGTCGATAATGAGCCTTGTGAATACCTTGAACTTTGCATAAGCGATACGGAACCTGAATATGCAATCCTTTTTGAAGAAGTAGATCACGCCGATAACGAATGCGATATAATAGCTCAGGCTCGAAGCAAGTCCCATTCCGAATGTGCCCTGCTTGATAACGAACACGTTGACCGCATCAAATACGATATCGCCAACTGTCATTGCTGCGACTGCAACAACAAGGCGCACCCTGCTGCCCGAGATCTGCATATACGGTACCATTACCTGTGCTGAAAGGAATGCGGGCGCTCCGATTATAAAGCCACGAAGATAGTCCTTTGTAAGACGGAATACCTCACTGTCGGTGCCTTTTTTATCTGCTCCGAGCAGGTGACAGATAGGATCGGTAAAGCCGATGACAGCTATAAGACCTATCACCGAGATCATCACAACAAGCACCACGGACATCGTAAAGCAGGCATCAGTACCCTTTTTATCACCTGCGCCCATCGTTTTGCCGCACATTACCTGAACGCCTGCCGAAAGCATACTTCCAAGTGCTGCAAAAACAAGCAGCACAGGCGTTGCAAGACCATAAGCGGTCATTGAATCGACTCCGAGAAACCTGCCTATCATGATACTGTCTATAAGCATACACAGCATTACTGTCATCGATGACAATATCTGTGTCAGCAGCATCTGCCTGAACAGTTTTTTTATCATTTTGCCACCTCAAATACAAAAGCAATTGCGTTAGTTACAACTATTATACTATACCATTCCCCAAAAATCAAGTGTTGCTGTGCAATTTTGATCTACCGCAGCGGTTTACAGCGTTCAGGGAACAAAAGGGTCCGCAGACACGATGCCTGCGGACTGTACTTCATTTTTATGCCCAAGGATCCTGTGACTTTGGCTGACGGATATCCGAAAGCAGGAACTGCTCCCAGAGGAACCACTGACCTGTTGAGCCCTGCTGCCTGAGCTTGACCTGACGCACACTGTCTGCTCCGCCCGACTTGATGTGCATTGTTGCATAGCCCTCATCCTGGTAGGTATAGGGATTTGTATCTATCGTGATGGTGTAGGGCTGCGATGGAGTGTAATCGTTATCCGGCGTTGCGCCCTGGAAGAACGAGAACGGGATATACTCTTTTCCGCTTATGCGGTCTTTCAGGAACTGCTTTTCGTAAGGCGAAAGCGGCTGAGGTCCTTTAAGGAAGTTAAGCATTTCGATACCTACATCGGGTGCTGCAGCGTAGGCACATAATGCGCAGACTGTCAATGCTGCGGTATCATACACCGACTTGAGCTGTCCCTGCGGAAGTGCCTTCATCTGCTCGACGCTTTCGGGAAGTGCGGTAAAGGTTATGGTCTTAGGTCCTGTTTCCTTTCCGATATTGGAAACTGCACCTGCGATACTGCCGGCTGCCTTGTTTTTCAGGTTGTCAAAAATACTCATAGTCACATCTCCTTTAATAAAAAATTATCGTTCAAGTCACATTATATCACACATTTCTTAATATTGCAAGTAATAAAACTACATTTTTACAGTCTGCTTTACAACAGTTCATTGTTGTGGTATAATCTTGCACAAAGGGGGTGAGCGGCATGGGCAGATGGAAAGACATCTCGGCGGCGATGAGCGGCAGGACGAGCGTGAACCTTGAACACAACAAACGCCTTGAAGAAAGCCTTGCGGGAGGTATCGTGCATGGACAGGCAGTTGAGCCTGTGTGCTCTATGCGCTTTGGCAGGAACACGCTGAAGCACTGCGGCTGCGAGATAATCGCCGCTTACAACATCATGCTGCTGACAGGCAGGTATATGCCGCTGTGCGAGGTGATAAGCGAGTTTGAGATGAACAGGCTCTCTTACCTGTTTTTCACTACTTTTTTCGGCTCAAACCCCAAAAAACTGCGCAGATTCTTTGATGCTCACGGCGTAGAGTATGATTTTTTCAAAGATGTGCAGCAGTTCATAGAAAAGACGAAAAGCGGCGGATATTCGATAGTTTCATTCTGGGTAAACAGCTTTTCGGAGCACAGATTCAACCGAATAGGCTCGGGGCTGCACACTGTGGCTTGCAGCATTGACGCAAAAACCGGGCAAACGACGGTATACAACCGCTACAACGGTGACAGCGAACCAAGGATATACCAGAGCATTGACGAAATACTGTATGACAGAAAATATATTGCAGGCTATTATTTTGCAAAACGGGAATTGTAAAAAATATATGAATACTATACAAATACTATTTACATTTGACGTCGAAAAATGTATAATATAGTTACATTCTATATGTTTTGGGGGTCGAAAAATATGGCAGATAAAGAAAAGAAGGGCTTTATTAAGGAATTTAAGGAGTTCATTTCTCGTGGCAGCGTGCTTGATATGGCAGTCGGTATCATCATCGGCGGCGCATTCACAGCAATCGTTAAATCGCTGGTTGAGGATATTTTCACTCCTCTGCTCGGACTTATCCTTGCAGGCATCAACTTCAAGGGCCTGAGCATCAAGATCGGTGATGCACAGATCATGTACGGTCTGTTCATCGAGGCGATTGTAACATTCCTGCTCACAGCATTCTGTGTATTCCTTATGATAAAGGCTATCAACAAGTTCCGTAAGAAGAAGGAAGCAGAGCCTGAAGCTCCGGATCCGCAGATCGTTCTTCTTACCGAGATCAGAGACCTGCTTGCTAACGGCAAGACCGAGGAAGCAGCTCAGAAGCTTGAGGACAAGCCGCTCGAGTAATTTTCACTACATAACGACCAAAAGTCTCCTGTGAGTTTTTACGGGAGACTTTTTTTATAAAGTTTTCTGTTTTCTTAAATATCTCTTAATGTCAGATGTGCTACAATAGTATCATGAAAACATCTTATGAAAAGGAGTAGCAAAATGAGGCTCGAAAAAAAGCAGAGATATGTTCCCGTGACGAACGCAGACAAGCGCTTCGGGGACATTATTTACCACTCTTTCAGAGGAACTACGATATATGTCATCAAGGGTAAAAGCGGCGATATGCTCGTTGATACCGGGCTTTTTCATGTAAGGCGTGCCGTGCGCAGATGGGCGGAGAAGTTTGATATAAAGTACATTTTTCTCACCCACGCTCACGCCGACCACGACTGGAATGCAGCAGTTTTCAAAAAGCGCTTTGGCGCAAGGATACTGCTGAACAGAAAAGACTTCGGGCTGCGCAATGGTTTCAGGACATTAAGCCCGACACGGAAAAAGTATTGGTTTAAATGCTTTCATCTTAACATCACCGGCAGGCTGTTCCCAAGCCCGCACTACAAGGTGGATATACCTATCGTGAATGAGGGCAGTGAGCTGCTTGAAAAGCTGGGGTTCAAGGGCAGGTTCGTATTTCTCCCCGGGCACACGGACGGGATGACTGCGCTGCAATGCGGTGACACGCTTTACTGCGGCGATGCTTTTACCGCACTTTTCTACGAACCTGAGATACCGCCCTATGCGGTGGACATTAAAACGATGAAACGCTCTCTGAGAAAGCTGCTTTCAACAAACGCAAAGTGGCTTGCCTGCGGACACGGGCTGCCTGTTAAAATGAGCGATGCCGGAAAGGTGATAGAAAAATATCTGAACGAAAACTGAAAACAGCGCTCGTGCTTAAACTGCACGGGCGCTGCTGTTTTTATGCGCAGGCTTTTCCTATCGCTGAGGCAAGGCTGTCGGGCACTGCACCCGTACCACCGAAGATGCATAGGTTCTCTGCTTTTTTATTTTTCAGATATGAGGTCTGCTCGCTGTTGAGGTTGCCGTCTGCAAGGAACAGCGGTGCTGATCTTTGTGCTGCAAGCACTCCGCCCGAAAGCGCATCGGGAAAATCCGATCCCTTTGCGATACAAATGGTCTTGCCCGAAAGCTCAGATGCAAAGATGCTGTTCACCTGAACGCAGGTGGAATATCTGTTCTGCCCTGCTACCCTTGCGGAAAAACCGATGCCCAGCGCTTTGTGGACTTTTTTGACCATAGCTTCCGAGATGACTCCCGTTCCGCCGATGAAATAGACATTTTCAACGCAGTTCAATGCCTTGAGCTTTGCAAGGTAGGCTGCGGTATCGCTGTTAAGCTCGCCGTCTGTCGTCAGGTACAGCATAGGTGCTTTTTTGATAGCAGCTACTGTGCTGGCTGAAAGAGCATCGGCAAAATTCATACCATAGACAAGGAAAATATCCTTGGGGGCAGGGTTGACTTTTTCAGCTATCGAAACTGCCGTGCCAAAGCGTGCTTTTCCTGCTGCACGGGAAACGTTCAGTCCCATATCTGCAAGCTGCTTTTCTACGCTGCCCGAAACTGCGCCTTCACCGCCGAGAATGATTATGTTTTTTGCGTTAAGCCTTTTTATCTCGGAAAGTGCCGCAGGATCAAGGGTATCCTTGCCTGTCAGCAGGATAGGCGCTTTATTGACATCCGCAAGTGCAACTCCTGCAAGTGCATCGGCAAAGGTCATGCCGTTTGCAAGAACAACGGTGTCCGCTTTTTGCGGATATGCCGCCTGCGAGATAGCTGCCGCAGTTTCATATCTTCCCTTTCCTGCATAGCGCTTAACGGCATTTGCGATGCCCTGCGTTTCTCTTGCTCCGCACACGGTACAGCTCCTTGTCCGGAGCCGTGTGCCTTTGGCGATGTCAAATCCGCTGTTTATCCAGCTGCCGTATTTATGCCCTGCTGCAATGTATTCACTAATGGTGTTGGTGTACTTCTGACTTCCAAACGAAAGCGAAGCGGTATAGGTCGCAGTGCCCGGCTTAGTACAGGAATTTGTGGTCTTGCTGCTGCTTATCATATTGGCTTTTACGGTCGTTTTCAGGTGACATACCGAGCAGGTGAAATCCGCAGACGCACTGCTGCGGTCCTGTGACCAGCTCCACACAGGCTCGCCGTAGGAATGACCGAGCGGATTTTTTATATCCGTTTTATAGCTATCGCCGCACTTTATACACAGGTGCAGTGTATAGCCCTGCTGAGTACAATCGGGGCGGACAGTTGTGAGGGTATAGCTGTGTGTGCAGGAGGATGCGGCTTTCTCGTAGTTGCTTTTGGGGATATCAGGGAGCTTATAATGGAAGTTCCAAGGATTGTCGTATTCGTCAGGTGATCTTACACCCGTTGACGAATCAGAGGGAGTATGTTTTTTATAGAACGACTCGGTACCTACCGCAAAATAATCGTGCTTCAGATAGTTGCCCGGCTTATCGGGGATACCTGTAACAGGATCGTCCCAGGTAGTATCAACATAATAGTACCTGTTATCGTCCATTTTAACGACATTCCACGCATGACCTCCGCCGTTGCCCGTTCCGTGTGCATAGGCGCAGTCACCGCCGTAATAGTTTACAAGCATCTCATAAGCTCTTGAATAGCCCTCGCACACGGCGCTGTTTTTATCCACTATGCCGATTATGGTATGTGCCCAGTCCTCGCTCTGCGGTGTGGTCGTGCCCGGTTTAAAGGCATAATCAGACATATTTATTATCTTATCGTGTATAAAAAGCGCTTTATCATAGCGTGTGGTTTTCTGCGCTGCACCGCTGTAAAGGTCGATATACGCCTGAATGCGTTTATCTGCTGCACGGCGCTGTGCAGCCGTCATGCCGACGTATTCGTTCCTCACGGTCGTATATATATACCCGGAGCTTGAACCGCCAAGTGCATAGGTGAAAAGCAGCATCGGCTGGGCATCACGCAGGGCGACAAATGTGCACTTCGCCTCCATCTGTGACAGCCCGAAGTTCGTATATGTGATATTATATCGTGAAGCCAGATCATCATCGCCATACCACACCTGTTCAAAGTAGGTGTTCATATAGTCAAAGAACGCTTTCATCTTGCTGCCGTTGGTGTAATTATCAAGGCTCTGCCTTACATACGGGCTGACTATCTTTGACATCAGCGTTGGCGATGAAGTGAGTGAAAGCCCGTTGAATGAAGGCGGTATCGCAATATCGCCAAGCAAAGCAGGTGCAGTGAATGCCTCGTTCGGCAGCACCTCGACCGAGCCTTGCGGCAATTCATATTTTCCGCCGTTTTCCTCACTTACAGCACTTACAAGCAGGTTATCGCTTCCGTTCTCAGCCGAAGCTGACAGCTGTGCAGGCAGGCTTCCCAAAGCCAGACACAGCGAAAGCATCACAGAAACAAGTCGTTTTTTTAGCATCATGCATCACTCCGCTCATTTAATAAGAGTATTTTCAATCAACTTTCATGCAGGCTATCTCGCTTTCGGCAGCTGCAATTATAGCCTGCTCATCAGCCCCGACGATATCAAGTCCTGCGGCTTTTATCAGCCTGACATCGCTTATGCCGTAAAACCCCTGCGCCAGCGCTTTTACATAGCCAAAGCCAAACTCCTGTGGAACATAGCAGCCGCCTGCGGTCATAACATAAAACAGCTTTTCAGCCCTGCAAAGCCCCTGCGGTGTTCCCTGCTCGGTGTATTTAAAGGTAATGCCGAGCACATTTATCTGCTCAAAATACTGCTTGAGCGCAGCCGGGAACGAAAGATCCCAGTAAGGCGCTGCAACAACGATAGTTTGCGCCTTTGCAAACTGCTGCGCAAGTGCGAACATCGGCTCTGTGAACCTGCGCTGTGCGATAAGGCGGTCACGCTGCAAAAGAAACGCTTCATCAGCCAAGGGGAAACTGACATCGGTCAGGCGCACCTCATCATAAGGACTTCCGAGCTTTTCAAGCAGCTTTTCCGCCAGATACGCAGTTCTTGAATCACTTCTCACACAGGCATTTATATACAAAACAGGCTCACCCATTCGTATTCCCTCCTATCAACACTTAAAACACTTCTATATGAGAATAATATAGCACATTCCCCAAAGTTTTTAAAGAGGAGGCCTGCTTTTTTGTAGGACTGCATAATACGCTGTGGGTGTTTTTGTGCAAAAAAATGCACGGCAGGTGCGGTATTTCCACACACTTCCCGTGCATTTCACTATTATTTTGTATTTACTTTTTCACACGATGCTTCTTGCTATCTCCTCACCGAGCTTATCGGGGACTGCGCCCTTTCCGCCCAAAATGTACATATTCCTTGGTTTAAAAGCTGCAAGGAACTTTTTCTGGTCAGCACTGAGCGTGCCGTCTGCAAGGAACATAGGTGAAAGTGAATCCGCAGCAAAAACTCCGCCTGCAAGCGCATCGGGGAATGTCATGCCCGTTGCAACGCAGATCCCGTTACCCGAGAAAGCACTTTTGAACGTAGTGTTTACGGCTGTGCAGGTCTCATATCTGTTTGCGCCCCATACTCTCTGCGCTGTTTTCAAGCCGACCGCCTGCGCTGCCTTGGTGAGCATACTGTCGCTGATGACACCGCTGCCGCCGATAACATAGGCATCTG